>Ga0180216_1001181_pt1 | contig 24061 bp, 35 predicted proteins | sample eDN3rd37CBELigMG_FD_128879 | JGI IMG/M metagenome (GOLD analysis project Ga0180216, IMG submission 128879) | Enriched Miracle-Growth compost microbial communities from Emeryville, California, USA - eDNA 3rd pass 37_C BE-Lig MG (version 2)... ...
CGTGCTTCTGCGCGCTCGCGTCGCTGGCCCATGCTGAAATCCTCTCGCATCCACGCGGTTGTCCGGCGCGGCTGTTCTGCGGCTGCGGCGCGGCCGTGGAAGTGTTCAATGCGCCGATCCGCTCACTGTGGCTGGCGCGCGCCTGGTTTCGCTTCCCTCGAGCCCGGCCGGCGCCGGGCAGGGTGGCGGTGCGCCGGCATCACGTCTTCGTGCTGCGGCACCATATCAGCGGTGCGACCTGGATGGTCTATGACGCCAATTCCGGCGGACGCAAGACGCGCGTGCATCCGCGCTCGATCGCCGGCTGGACCATCGTGGATCCGCGCGGCAACAAGGTGGCCGCGCAATGATCCGGCGGCGGCCGTGCTGATGCTGCATCAGATCGGCGCCCGATGCAGGCGATTCAGTTTCCGTCCGCGTGGTAGGCTCGGTGATAGGCGCGGACGCTGGCCTCGATGATCTCGGCTTCAAGGGCGGCGGCGTTCGTCGGCTTGTCGTGCCAGATGATGCGCCCGATCTAAAGCGCAGGTTTTATCGGCTCGAAAGTCCCTCCGAGAACAAAACTGCGACTTCATTTCAGAATGACTGCGGTTTTGCATTTCAGAATAGCCGGAGCCGGAAGCTAAGGCGGGTTGCCTAACCGATTGATGCTGTGTATTGATCCGCGCCCATGGGGCCACGTGGCGGAGTGGTTACGCAGCGGTCTGCAAAGCCGTTTACGCTTGTCCCCTACCTTCCGTCTCCCTATCTCGCAGCCTATATTCGAAGTTCCGGCGGTCGTGGCGGAATTGGTAGACGCACGCCATTTGGAAAGGGCCTATTTGAGACCTTTTCCAATGGCGCGGAGTGATATCCATGAGGGTTCGAGTCCCTTCGACCGCACCAACCTAGAACGTCCAACAAAACGTCCAACGTTCGGAATCTGCCTTCATTGATTGTATTGAGGAAAATGCTCAGATAGTGCGGTGCCGACGCCGCTAGGGAGCGCCAGTTACTTTTGCCAAAATCACCATATTTTCAATTGCATAATGCGTAGCGGTTGACTCTGGCGCTTGTTTTGGGCGACAAAACGTCCAACAAAACGTCCAACGTCACGGCGAAATGGAAACGCACAACGACCGTCTGACCGTTCGAAACGGGGTCTGGAACTACGTCCGCCGGGTGCCCGTCGAATACCAGCAGTTCGACCGTCGCGGCATCGTCAAACTTTCCACCAAGATCAAGGTTGTCGCCGATCGATCCGGCACCAAGGCCGCGCGGGTGGCCGCCAAGATCGACGAGCAGCTCGAGCTCTACTGGCGAGGTCTCGCCGGCGGCGCGTCGATCGAGGCCAAGCAGCTCTGGCGCGACGCCGTAGCGCGGGCGCGGACGCTGGGGCTCGAGTACATGCCGCCGGCGGAAGGCGCACAGCGGCCCATCGCTGACGTGCTGACGCGCCTCGAAATACTGATGGACGATGATCGCTGGCGACAACCTGCGATGCGGCAGGCGGTCGGCGGCCTGGTCGATCGGCCGGCGCTGAAGCTCTCGAACTTGTTCGATGAATATGCCGACGCCAAGCGCAGCCGGTTGGCGAAAATGTCGGATGATCAGCAGCGCAAATGGAAGTCTGCGAAACGGCGCGCAGTCGAGATCCTGATCGAACACCTCGAAGACGACAAGGCGTTGCACGAGCTGACGCGCGCCGACATGCTCGGCTACGTCAAGGTCTGGGAAGATCGCGTGATCGACGAAGGTCTACATCCCGGTACGGCGAACAAGAACATCACGCACATTGTCGGCATGATCCGCACCGTGAACCGCGTGCAGCAGATCCACCTCGACATGATGATCTTCTCCGATCTCCGGCTCGAGGGCGGTCGCAACAAGTCGCGCAAGCCGTTCCCGGTAAAGTACATCACCAACAAGATCCTCGCGCCTGGCGCGCTCGCGGCGCTAAACCCCGAAGCGCGCGACGCCGTTCTTGTGGTGGTCGAGACCGGCGCGCGGCCGTCGGAAATCGTCAATCTCGATCCCGCCGGCATCATCCTCGATGCCGAGATCCCGCACATCAAAATCCGACCGACCGGGCGTCTGCTGAAAAATGAGGTCTCGGAACGCGACATTCCGCTGGTCGGCATGGCGCTCGACGCCATGAAGCGTCATCCGGAAGGTTTCCCGCGCTATCGCGATAGGGGCTCTCAACTGTCGGCGGTGTTGATGAAGCACTTCAAGGCGCACGATCTGCTGCCGAGTGAAAACCACTCGATCTATTCGCTGCGCCACAGTTTCAAGGATCGGCTGAAGACCGTTCTGGCGCCGGAGGAACTGACTGACGAGCTCATGGGCCACGCGATTGACAAACCGAAATACGGCGACGGTTACGGCTTAAAGCTGAAGCAGCAGTTTATTCAGGCGATCGCCCTGACGCCGTCGCTGGCCGAGGCCGCTTGCAAGTCGAGATAGCGGCGTGCGCGCGACATCGCATCGTCCCGTGCGCGCATTGCAGCGATTTCGGATTCGAGGCGTTCGAAGTAGGGCGTCCAGGCCGGACCGTCTTCGAGCATCATCCACGAGACGAGCGCCAGCGCGCGTTCGAGGCGTTCGATGGTGATGGGCTCGTCCCGTCGCCGGCGCATCAGGCCACCGTTTCCGCGGCGCTATCGGCGTCTGGCGCGAGTGTGGTCGGCTCGGCGATCGGCGCGGCGAGGGCGTAGCGGTAGCGGCCGATCTCGCCGGCCCGGGTGACGAGGCCGGCGCGGACGAGATCGAGCAGCGCGGCTCGAACCGCGGCCGGCAGCAGTCTATTCGGCCAGGCGATGTCGCGCGGAGTGCGAGGCTCGCCGTCGGCAAGGATCTGCAGCACGCGATCGCGCATCTTGGCGACCGTGAGGCTTTCTCGGGTGACGCTCCAGAAGGCGGCGATGCCGGCGGGCTTTCTCACGCCGCACCGCCTTCCGCCTTGGCGAGGGCGGCGCGGGCCTGTGCGCGTACCTCGTTGAGATACCAGTCGGAGCTTCGACCTTGCTCAGCGGCATCCTCGGCGCGATGTTCCCACCATGTCCGGGCATCGGGATCGTCAGGGTGGCCGTACGCCATCGCCATATCGCGCAGCGCCGTCTCCAACTCCTTGCACCGCTCTGCAAGCTGGCGCGGCGTCAGGCCGGTTTCGTGCAGGACCGTACCGGCCTCTGCGATCAGGCGAGCGTGATCTTCCGAAATGTCGGCTTCAAGGATGCGTGTGCCGCCGAACATCTTCGGCTCGACCGCCGTAATGGCGAAGCCGGCCGGCTTCATTTCGGACACCTCGCCTGATGCGAGATCGAGCGTTCCCCGCTTGATCGGCGAGTAATTCCACGGCCCCGCCGTGAACTTATGCTTTGCTGCGCTGGTCATGCCGGCACCTGTTGCGGTTCGTTCAGCGCGGCGGCGACGGCGGCGAGCTGGGCCTCAAACGCGCGCTGCTCCTGCTGCCATTCGGCAAGGGCGACGTCAGCCTCGAGCTGGGTGCAGGTGGCGAGGTTGTCTTGAGTGGGGTTTGGCTCCGGCGCCATTGCGCGTCTCCCGATCTGTGATCGGGAGAAAGTAACCTATCCGGTCACATTCGGTCAATCGGAATTTGTGACCTAATTGGTTACTAACGTTTCGACTTCGGCGCACGCTTAGGCTTTGACGGTGACCCGGTGAGCTTGGTCAAAAGCGCGAGGGCCGCCTCGCGCTCAGCCATGGTGAGGCCAATATCACCGTCGCTGGCGTCCCCCGTCGGCGGCGGGCGCCAAAGCTGTTCGGGCAGAATGCCGAGAGTATCGGCATATTTCGCGATCTTCTCCGCATTCATCCGGTTCTGTTCGCGCTCCATCCGATGGACGGATTCCCGCTCGATCTCGAACGCTTCGGCAATCGTTTCCGGACGAACGTTGAGGTGCTTCCGCCACTCAACAAGATAGAGGAGGCGGCGCGGAGGTGCGGCTTTTGTGACCATGCCGGTATCGTACTTGTGGATGGGCATGGTGGCAGGGGCCGCAACGGTCACATTTTGACTTTCCATTTTGTGACCGAATCGGTTACTGATCGCGATCATGAGCGAGCCGCACCCTCTTACCGAGTACCGAAACAGCTTCACACCACCCAAATCGCAGGAGGATTTGGGCCGTGATCTTTCGGTGAGTCGCGAGGCCATCAACCGCTGGGAAAACGGCAAGCGGAAGATCGATACTGACATTCTGCCGCGCGTTGTCGAGATCACCGGCATTCCGGCACGCGAACTGCGGCCCGATTTGGCTGCGTTGTTCGACGGGGAGGCCGCCTGATGTCAGTGGCAGCCGCCCTCGGCCATCACATCGTCGATCGCCACGTTGCCCTCCTGAAACGCGGTGCACTGGCGCAGGCCGCGCGCGAACGTCGCCTCCGGCAGCACCAGGCGCGCCACCACGATACGCTCGCGCGCGCCGCCTCCGATGCTCCGCGTGGTGTAGAGCGTGACGCGAACGCAGCTGGCGCCGATCTTTTCGATTTCGCCGATGCCCTCCACGAACGTGTCCGCCACACAGGCCGGATCGATCAGTTCCGTAAAGTTTGTGTCCCTCGCGTGCGCCGTCATTCTGTGCCCCAGCGTCTTTTATTGGCTGCGGCAATTGTCGGTTGCGCGTCGGGTGTTCGACTATCGGCCGTTGGTAACAGGGTAAACAGCGCGGGGAGGTCAGCATGATCTCCGGGCCCTTTGGTGATGATGGCGGCATCTGGCGGCGGCTAGTTCTTGTCCCTGATCGCCTTGAGGCGGGTGACGTTCTCGCGGATCATGTCGAGGCTGGCGCGCGCCGCGTTGAACATTTCCAGCGCATACGCTTCGTTGCCGACGCCTTCCTGAAAAATCTGCGCTTCGGCCTGCGCCACCATCGTGTCGGCGAGCTGCAGCAGCTTCGCCGCGTTCGTCTTCTGACTGAGCAGCAGCACCATCAGACATTCGACAGCCAGCAGCCGGCCGGGAAGTTGCGTGTTCAGATTGTCGAGCGGATTCGTCATTGGCTGTCGTCTTTCACATGGGGGCGGCGATGATCGCGAAGGTACGCTCACGCGGCGCGGCGAGCAAAAAACGGCGTTTCCCCTCGGGGAATCAGAATTTCCCCTCGGGGAATCAGATTTCGCCAGTCATGCAAAAAGTGAAGGGCTCGCTGAAGCCGGTTAAAGCCGCGCAGGAACTCGTGTTTTTGACCGGAGAGCCGCTGTCGATTTGCCAGAAAGTGCTGTCCGGGCACCGAAAAGAAAATGGCGAATTGCTCGCCGCTTTTTTCCGGTCGCGGCTGATCACCAGCGCGATCATCGGTCTCACCGAAGGCGTCACCGATCCAGACGCAAAGGCCATCCGCAAGTTCTGCCAGAAGCTCGAACTGAAGCGGCAGCTCGCCGCCCTCGAGGAGGACGGCGAATGATCAGCGTCACCGCGCTCCAACTCATCATCTTCATCCTTCTCGCCTTCGTCGTGCTCTGTGTCGCGTGCGCGATGTGGGTCGGGCTGCGCCGTGAGATGCGGCCGGACCCTTACGGTCTGCCGTTCGGCGATATCCCTCACACCGTTCGGCCGGAGTTGCCCTCCGAACCGAAGCGGGCGGCCGGCGCTTCTCCATCCCCTCGGGCCTCGGCCGCCCGCGGCTTCGCGCGACGGGAGTCCTGACAATGACCGCCGGCTCGTATTTCACCGTGCCGCAGACGGCGAACTTCCTTGCGGCCAAGGCCGTCGCCAGCGCGACATCCTTCCTCGACGGCCGCAGCGATGCGGCGCGGCTCGGCACCGACGCGGATCAACTGATCCTCGACATGCTGGCGGTGCCGAATCATCCGGACGCCGCGAACCTCAGCGACCCGGCGCGGCTCCTGGTCATTGCGATGATGCGGATGGCGCGTTGCCGGGAGCCGTGGCGGCTCGAACGCTGGCAAATGATCGTCGCGTCTCTGGTCGAGCTGGTGCGGCGGGAATCCTCCGAGATGCATGCGGCCGGAGCGGCATCATGAAGCCGCTCTCCCAAACATTGAGCAGTCTTGTCGTTCTCACCGAGGAGTTGCTCGCGCGGCCGCTGCTCGATCCGCGCTCGATCGCGCCGCGTTTCGCAGCAATCGCCGCCGACGTTCGCGCCGCCGAGGCGCGACCGGCCGAAGGCATCCGCACCACGTCGGCCGCGCTGGTGACGGTGACGGCGATCGAGGAATACCGCCACGCGGCGAACGAACGCGCGCCGATGTGGCTGATGCTGATCGGCGCCACGCTGCCGCTGCTGCGCGCCGCGGCGTTCGACGCTCTCAGCGAGGAACGACAGGGGAGGGACGCGTGACGGAGGATATCGAGACCTGCATCGCTTGCGACGCGCCGTTCGTCGACGGCGACTTGGTCTACTCCGATCATGACGGCGGCTGCATCCATGCCGCTTGCTGCGGTCCGGAGCGCGAAAATTACGTCAACGCCGACGGTGAGCCGCTGAAGGACGACGAGCCGATTCCGACGCCGTGGATCTGGCGGAACGCGGATGACGTTTTGCGCGCTGCGAGGGCCTGCTAGCCATGACCGCGCTGCGCCGGATCAAGCCGCTCAAACTGCCGGACCTGGTACCGGCGACGATCGACGGCGACAAGCCGTCACTGGAATGGGTGGCGCCGACGGCGCTGCTGGTCGACGGCACCTATCAGCGCGACCTGTCGGACCGCTCGCTGCGGCTGATCAAGCGCATGGTCAGCGAATTCAGCTGGAGCCGGATGAAACCGCCGATCGTGGTGAAGGCCGGGCCTGGCTCGCTGCATATCATCGACGGACAGCACACCGCCATCGCGGCGGCGACAATTGGCGTGCCGAAGATTCCAGTGTTCATCGTCCAGGCCGAGAATGTCGACGAACGCGCGCGCGCCTTCGTCGGCCACAACACCGATCGCGTCACGGTGTCGTCGATCGACATCTATCGTGCGCTGCTGGCCTCGGGCGATCCCGACGCTCAGGACGTCGACAACGTCTGCCGGCGCGCGGGCGTGCGGATCCGCATCATCTCGCCGTCTTCAGCAATCGCGGAGGGCGACACCGCGGCCGTCGGCGTGGTGCGCGCGCTGGTGAAGCGCCGCGGCGTCATGCGGGCGCGCAAGGTGCTGCAGTGCCTGGTCAAGGCGCGGCGGAAGCCGATCGGCGCCTCAGAAATTCTCGCCGTCGATCGGATCGTCTGCGAGGACCGCCCGAACGTCGACCTCGATGCGCTGACAGCCGCGATCGTCGTTGAGGGCGCCGCCGGCATCGCTCAGGCGGTTGCCGACGCGCGGCTGAAGCGCGTGCCGGTCTGGCGCTGCATCAAGGATCGGTTGCTCGCCCGGCTGGGGGGGGGGGGCATGACGCATGACGCTCCGCGACGATTACGTCCAGGCACTCGAGCGGCAGATCGACGAGCTGCAGCACCGCGTCCGCGTGCTGGAGGAAATTACGGGCGCGGCGCTCGATGCGCCGCTCGAGCTCGGCCTGACGCGCAGCGAGGCCACCATTCTCGGCCTGCTCGCCAAAAACGAAATGGTGCGGAAGGCCTCGGTGCTGGAAATGCTCTACATGCATAAGCAGGATGAGGCCGAGATCAAGATCGTCGATGTCTTCGTCTGCAAGATTCGCCGCAAGTTGAAGCCTTTTGGCGTCGTGATCGATACTGTTTGGGGCCAAGGCTATTCGATGCCGGGCGCTAGCAAGATGATCGTCGACGGCATGCTGAAGGCGCGTGCGGCATGACGATGCTGGCGCAATACGATCGGGCGCGGGCGGCGCTGGCGGAAGCCACCAGGGTCGAGGAGGTGCTGCCGCTCCTCGACGAGCTCGAACATGTCAAGCTCTATGCCAAGCAGATCCGCGACAAGGCGTTGCTCGCTGACGCCTCGGTGTTTCAGCTTCGTGCCGAGCGACGCCTTGGGATCCTGCTCGCCGCCGCCAAGGAAGCCGGGCAGCTCGCCGAGAAAGGCCGCCGGCGCACGGCGACTGCTGATGACGGCGCGGTGCTGCCGGCGACGCTGGAGGAGATCGGCGTCGATCGCAAGCTCTCGGCCTCGGCGCAAAAGCTGGCGGCGCTGTCCGATCGCGATTTTGAAAGCGGCGTCGAGGCCACGCGCGAACGCGTCATTTCCGGCCGCGCGAAGATCATCGATGATGCGCCTATAGCCGGTGCGCGCGCCGTCATGGCCGGCCGTGTCGAGGCCGAGGACAGTCTCGATTACTTCCCGACACCGCCCTGGGCCACGCGAGCGCTGTTCGAGCATGTGATTCCGGCGATCGCCGAACCGTTGCCGATGGACAGCGCCTGGGAGCCGGCCTGTGGCGAGGGGCATATCGCCGAAGTGCTGCGCGAGTATGTCGGAATCGTTCATGCCAGCGATATTCACGACTACGGCTACGCGGCCGCGCGCGGCGACTTCCTGAAGGCCGACGCGGCCTCGGCGCCAGTGGTGGACTGGATCGTCACCAATCCGCCATTTGACGACGCCGCGATCGAATTCGTGCTGCGCGCGCGAGAGCTCGCGCCGAATGTCGCGATGTTCTTCCGCTCGCAATGGGCGGTCGAAGGTATCGGCCGCTATGAGCGGCTGTTCCGCGATGCGGCGCCGACGCTCTGCGCATTCTTCGTCGAACGCGTGCCGTTGGTGAAAGGGCGCTGGGATCCGGATGCCTCGACCGCGACCGCCTATTGCTGGCTGTTGTGGTGCAACGACATCCCGCCGCGTCCGACGTTCTGGATTCCGCCGGGCTGCCGGGAAGGCCTCACCAAGCCCGACGATGTCGAGCGCTTCACGGCGCATCCGGTCCGCAGCCAGGTGCGGGAAGAGGAGGCGACATGAACTGCCCAAAGTGCGACGCAGATATCAGCGACAGCTACGAACCGGACGATTGGTCGGTCGGTATTAGTGCTGGGTGGTTTTGCGACGCTTGCGATCTGGCTATTGCGGATGACGGATCACGCGAGGCGCTGGAAGATGTAGCCATCGGGCTTACCGGCGATGGAACAGCGCGCGGAACACCGATCTCGGAATTGTCGGGACGGCCGGGAGAGCCGGGGTTCGGTGAGTTCTGTCGGATCGCCAAGTCGTGGGGCTACGACTGACCATGACACGCGTTCGCCCGCAACAACGTCGCGCGCTGGAAACGATCGCCATCGAGCACGACGGTCATCGATTCAAGATCGGCGTCGGTCGCGAGTTCGCCGATCGGCGCGAGCTCGGCGCTCCGGTCGAAGTCTTCATCAATGCACAGAAGGTCAATTCGCTGCTCGATGCGCTGGCCTGCGACGGCGCCATCCTGATGTCGCTGTTGCTGCAGCACGGCTGCTCGGCCGCAGATATCGAGCGCTCGATGAAACGCAACTCCGATGGTGCGCCGGCGTCGGTGCTGGGCCTCGCCGCATCACTCCTCAACCAGACAGCACACCCCCAGGGAGATTGAACCATGGATATCCAGGTGCCGCTGAACCAATTGCGGTTCGGCCATGAAGATCAGGAAGCGATCAACGCGCGTGTTGTCGGCCGCAATGACGATATCGCCGCGCTGGCTGCGAACCTAAACGCGCGCGGGCAGATTGAGAACCTGATCGTGAAGCGCAATGCCGACGGCGGCTATTCCGTCTCGAACGGCAATCGCCGTCTCGCGGCGTTCCACATGATCTACGGCGAAAGCAGCGATCAGCTCGTCAACTGCACCGTGCGCGACGTCGACGGCGCAGGAGCGTTCGAGGATTCGCTGACGACGGCCGTGACCGCGAAGCAGCTCCACCCCGTGGACCAGTACGAAGCCTTCGCGCGCCTTGCGGAGAGCGGAAAAGAAAACGAGGAGATCGCCCAGCAGTATGGCTTGACCGACAAGGATGTGCAGCGTGCGCTGGCGTTGGGGCATCTGTCGCCGAAAGTACGCGACGCCTGGCGCCACGGCGAGATCAAGGCCGAAGTGGCGCAGGCCTTCACGCTCGCCGCCACCCACAAGGCGCAGGACAAGCTGTTTGACAAACTGGCGAAACAGAACGGCCTTCATGCGCACGTCATCAGGCGGGAGCTAGGCGCGACCGATCGCGAAGTCGGCCAGCTTCTGCCGTTCGTCGGAGCGGACGCTTATCGCGCCGCCGGCGGCACGGTGACCGTCGATCTATTCGGCGACGCACATATCGTCTCGGACCCGGCATTGCTGAAGCAACTTGCATCCGATCGGCTGCAGGAAGTCTGCGACAATCTGAAGGCGGAGGGCTGGGCCTGGGCGAAGTCAATGAGCGACCTGCCAACCGGCGCGCGCTGGTGGAAAAAAGTCGAGCCGAAGGCGTTGCAGTTTGACGGCGACGAAGAACAGCGGCTGAAGGCCCTGCAATCGGAGCGCAAGGCCCTCGAGGACCGCTATCAAAGCGACGATGAGGTTGACTATGATGAGTACGAGGAGGGCATGGAACGCCTCGATCGCGACATCAAGTTGCTCGAAGGAGTCGTGCGGGCGCGATCGTTCACCGATCGGCAGAAAGCTGCGGCCGGCTGCATCGTCGATATCGACGAAGGTGCGTTGATCGTCACCTATGGCGTGCGCGAGCCGGAGGAAGTGAAGGCTTCCGGCGGTGATGCTGACGGCGGGAAAAAAGCGGCAGAAAAAGCTGCGAAGCGTGCACCTCCGGAAGATGTCGCTGACGCGGACATTTCCAATGCACTGAATCATCGCCTGACCGTAGCGCTCACCGTCGGCACGGCCACGGCGCTCGCGCAGGATCATGAACTGTCTCTATGTGTAGTGCTCGCCGGCCTCGCTGCGTATGGTGGCCAAGGCGTCAATCTCACCGTCAGCGGTATGGGCGGGCGAACCCTCAACCTTTTCGGCACGTCCGAATTCTCTGACGCGTTGGCGCTCGCGCGGAAGCTGAAGCATGAGGAGCGCCTGGCGCTGGTCGCCGAAGTCGCCGCGGCCGCGTTGGATTTCCAGAACAAGCCGCTCGATCAGGATCCGACCGATCGGTTGCACGGTCCGCGCAGTATCTGCGCGGCGATCGATCCGGCGCTGCTCAATCCGGCGCTGCGTGGCGCGTTCGACGCGCGGGACTACTTCGGCGCGGTGCCGAAGCCTATTGCGCTGGCAGCGATTGCCGAAGCGCTCGGACCCGATGCGGCCAAGCCGCTCGGCAACAAGCCAAAAGCCGACATTGTCGACTTCGCCGTCGCCAACGTGCCGGAAACCGGCTGGCTGCCGCCACAGCTCCGCGCGGCCGGCTATGACGGGCCGCCGATCGGCAAGAGCGTGAAGCTGCCGCCGGCGCGTAAAGCCAAGGCCGCGTCGACGAAGGCAAAGCCGCGCGCCAAGCCGGCCGCGAAGAAAGCGCCGGCAAAGAAGGCCACGAAAAAATCGGCGGCGAAAAAACGCAAGGCGGCCTGATCGCGGGCTGGGGTTGGGGCAATGGGCGAGGATCTGCATCACGGCGTCGTCGCGTTCGAGCCGCTGGCGCGCGGTCGCGAGGCCGTGATGCTCGGTCGCGTCCAGGTCGGCGAGATCTCGCCGGTCCACGATCCGCGCTCCATTTTTCCGATGTGCTTCCGTCTCGATCTGCCGAACGTCCAGACCAAGGCCTGGACGCCGGCGCGCGACGCCGACGATGCGCGACGCCTGGTGCTGGCGCGCCTAAACGATTGGCTTAACGCCGCAGGCCTGCGGCCGATTGGGGGAATGTGATGGATTACAATCAATTGCCGGAGATATCGAAGGAGGAACTCGTCGAGGCTGCCTTCTGTATTCTTGGCGGTAACGTCGCCGACGCGCGGCCCGATCAACTCGCGAGATGGATGACGATCACGAGTTACGCCTTCGATATCTGCCTGAATGAATTCGAGAGGCGCGGGCATCTCCAAAGCGAGAGCGGGATGCCGATCATTCCATATTGTAGCGAACACGCCGTTGAGACCGTGTTGACTCGACGATGAGACCTCCCGGCACAACCACCCTTGCGCGCATGCGCCTGACGGCCGGCACCGCGGCCGGCGACATCGAGCGGATGCAGGATCATCTCGTCGACACCGGTGTACACGCCTCGCCGTCGGAGGCGGCGATCGCGCGGCGTGATGACTTTCATGGCATCGTGCGGCTGATCGATGAAATTCTTCATGACGACAATCTCAAACGTGTCGTGCTTGAAAAGCTGAGGACCTGATGGGGCTGATCAGCGACCAGGAGCTCGAGGATATCAAGGCGCGGCATAGCCTGGCCGATATCGCCGGCGGCTATGTGAAGCTGCGGCGCGCCGGCATGCGCCTGGTCGGCCCGTGTCCGATCTGCGGCGGCAAGGCATCGTCGCAGCGCTTCGAGATCCTTGCCGGCGGCGAGTCGTGGGTTTGTGCCGTTTGTCGCGAGGGCGGCGATGTCATTCGTCTGGTCGAGAAGGTCGATGGCTGCGACTTCCGCCAGGCGATCGAGCGGCTCGGCGGCCGAGCCGTTGTCGATCCGGCCGAGACACAGAAACTGTTCGAGGCGCGCGAGGCCAAGCGTCTGGCGCGGGAGAAGGAAGCCGATCGATATCGCGAGGCAGAGCGCAAGCGGCTGTACCGGCAATGGACCTCGGCGATGCCGATCGCCGGCACGCCAGCCGCTGACTATCTGACCGGGCGCGGGCTGATGGTGCCGGAGCATTGTCCAGGCCTGCGCTACCTGCCGTCGGCAATCTATTGGCACGGTGAGACGATCGATTCTCATGGCCGCAGCGGCCCGCGTGCGTTTCACACTGGTCCGGCGCTCCTGGCCGCCTTCATCCGCGCCGACGGCCGCTTCGGCGGCCTGCACATGACGTTTCTCGGCGCCGGCGATCCACCCACGAAGGTGGAGCTGCACGATCCCGAATCCGGCGAGATGCTCCCGGCAAAAAAGATGCGCGGTTCGAAAGCCGGCGCTTACATCGAGGTGGCGCGGCCGCCAGCCGGTGTTGAAGCGGTTCGCCGTCTCGTGATCGGCGAGGGCATCGAGACCGTGTTGTCGTTGCGCACGGCGTTCATTTTCGGCGATCGCGATATCGCCGACATCGGATTTTGGGCCGCCGGCGATCTCGGCAACATGGCCGGCCGCGCAAGGGAAACCGTCGCGCATCCGGATTTGAAGACGCCGTCCGGACGGGCACAGCGCGTGCCTGGTCCGGTGCCGGATCCCGACGACAAGGGGCAGACGATTCCGGATCAGGTCAGCGATCTGCTGCTGCTCGGCGACGGCGACAGCGAGCCGCTTTTGACGCAACACGCGATGACGCGCGCGGCGCGCCGCTACAGCTGCCCAGGTCGCACGATCCGCATCGTGTTCGCGCCCGCCGGCATGGACTTCAACGACCTCCTGCAGAGTGACGACGAATGAAGGGCGCGCGCGCAATCCTCGACCTCGTTGACGCGGCCGAGCCGTTTCTCGATCGGCCATCGCCGGTCGAACTCGATCCGGCCGAGATCCGCCGGCGCGGGCTCGAGGAGCTCAACGACATTCTCGCGAGGCTCGCGGCCGTTGATCTCGACGATCGCATGCAGGCGTTGATGTCGGCCGCCGAGGCGGTCGGCGGCCTGCTCGCCGTCGATGCCGTGCATGATGGATTCGCGCGCGCGGCGTTGGAACGCGCGGCCGGCGAAATAGGTCTGGTGCGCGACCACAAGATGAAAGGCGTGCGCGCGGCGATCGCGGCCGGCATCAAGGCCGGGAAGGCAAAGCCTAGCGACCTGGGGACGGCCGACTTCAAGCCGGCCAAGAAAAAGCGTCGGCCGCGACCAGCGGCCGGCCGATCCTCTTCACCTTCCTCCTCGCCGTCACCTTCTACGCCTCCCGCATCTTCCCCGCCGCCCGTCGCCGCCCCCGCACCCCCGGTCAAGGCGAGCAAATCGGCAAGCTCCCAAACGGGAGCTAATCCGGCGGCAGATGACCATGGGGGAGCGGGGGGAGGCGAGCCGCCTGACGACGCGGATGATGGTGATGATGGTGGCCGGGATGACGAGGCTGCCCGGCTGGATTTGCGGCTGGCGTTCTTTCCGCTGACCGACCTCGGGAACGCGGAGCGGTTTGTTGCGCGCAATCGCGGGCGACTCCTGTACTGTTCGGCGATCGGCTGGCTCGCATGGGACGGCAGGCGTTACAGCGCTGAAGGTGCTGAGGAACTGGTGAAGATCGCCGAGCACGATACGGTGCGCGCCATCCAGGCCGAGGCCGATGCGGTGCGCGAGAGCGGCCGAAGCGATCTCGGCGAGAAAGGCGGACGTGATTTCGTCTATGACGAAAAGCGTGATGGCACCGAAGTGATGTATTCCGACAGGATCGCGTCATGGGGCCGCGCGTCGGAGGCCGCTAACAAGCTCGGCGCACTGTCGAAGCGTGGTGCACCGTATTTGTCGATCAGCGTCGACAAGCTCGATGCCGATCCAATGAAGATCAACGTTGCCAACGGGACGCTGGTTGTTCGTCGTGGTGTCGAGGGCGATTACATCACCTTCAAGCCGCACGATCCGGCCGATCTGATCACCAAGATTTCCCCGGTGAATTTCGACAAAGATGCGACGTGTCCGATCTATGATGCGTTCCTCGCGAAGATCCAGCCGTCCGAAACCATGCGGCGCTTCCTGCACCAATGGGGTGGTCTCTCGCTGACCGGCGACACCAGCGAACAGAAACTTGCGTTCCTCTATGGCAAGGGGCGCAACGGCAAGTCCACGCTGGTTGATATCTGGAGCACCGTCGCCGGCGACTATGGTGAGACGGTGCCGATCGAAACGTTTCTCGATCACGGTAAGGCGCGCGGCGCCGGGCAGGCGACGCCGGACCTCGCCATTCTGCCCGGCAAGCGCATGCTTCGGACTTCGGAGCCGGAAAAGGGCTCGAAGCTGGCAGAGTCGCTTATCAAGCTGGTGACGGGTGGCGAGCCTATTCAGGCGCGCCACCTCAACCGCGATTTCTTCAAATTCTATCCGCGCTTCAAGTTGACGATGTCCGGCAATTCCCGGCCGCAGATCGGCGGCACCGACGAGGGCATCTGGCGCCGAATGCGCCTGGTGCCATTCAACGTCGCGATCCTGAAAGAAGAGATCGACATCCACCTCGCCGACAAGCTGCGGAAGGAAGCGAGCGGCATTCTCAATCGTCTGCTCGATGGCCTGCGCGACTGGTGCGACCACGGCCTCAGCGAGCCCGATGAAGTGATCGAGGCGACGGCGCAATACCGCAGCGACAGCGACCCGCTCGGCCGCTTCCTGCAAACCTGCGTCGAGGCCTCGAGCGGCTCGCGTGTGCAATCCAGCGTCATGCACGAGCTGTTTGACGCGTGGTGCAAATCATCGGGCGAAAAGACATGGAGCCCTCGCGGCTTCGGCCTGGCGCTAAAGGAGCGCGGCTTCGTGTCGAAGCAGTCCAATGTAATGTGGTGGCTGGACGTGAAACTGATCAAGTCGGTCGGCGAGTTCGTCGATGCCGATGGAAAGCCGCGACATTTGAATGCGGCCGATGACAAAGAGGAGAGCATCGATGCGGCTGATACGCCGTTCTAATCCTCCCATCCTCCCAAATTCGGGAGCTTGTGATTCGCTGTAACATGTTGAGTTTTCTGCGTTTGGGAGCTTGCGGGAGGAATGGGAGCTTTTTCTATATGTCACATGTGCGCGTGCGGGCGCGCGAGCGCATGAAAGCTCATATGGAAATAAGCTCCCAATCCTCCCATCCTCCCAAATGAAAATTTAAGCCTTTGATTACTTAAGGGCTTTTGTGATGGGAGGATCGAAGAGGGCCTTAGGCAAGCTCCCATCGATCCTCCCAAGGTAAATGTTCCAAGTCAGAACATTTAATTGACGGCAAGTCCGGCTTCGCCGGCACCAGCATACGAGGGGATATCGTCTGTTGGAGATATCGATGAAGGAAACGGGCGCGCTGCAATGGAACGTTGGCGATATTGTCGGCCTTGTGAGCGGAGAGAGGCCGCGGCCCCAATCTCCGGCGGCTGCGTGGCATCTGGTGCAGGTCATGACGGGCCGCGAGCGGACCGTCGCTGAGTTTCTGCACCGCTACCGCTTCGAAACCTATTACCCGCTCACCACCGTGATGAAGGCGGTGCCGCGCAAACGGCTCTCGGCAAAGCAGCGGCGTAGCAAAGCGCGTATCGCGCGGCCAAAGATCGTACCGCTCCTGCCTGGCTATCTGCTGGTGTTGATGGATATGAAAGCGGGCGACTGGCACGCGCTGTTTCGGCTCGCCGGTGTGCGCGGTGTCTGGTGTGAGGGCGATTTGCCGGTGCCGATACGGCAGGCGGATCTCGACAATCTGCGTTGGCGTGAGGTCGATGGCGTCATTCCGGGTGATATCACCATCGGTTCGCTGTTCTGCGGCAAGGTCGGCGACCGGGTGCGTATCACCGAAGGGCCGTTCGCCAGCTTTCCTGCCGTGATCGAGGAATTGCCGCCGGGTTATCAACCGGGCGAGCGGCTCGAAGAGCTTGACGAATCGAAACGCGTGACGCTTCTTGTCAACATCTTCGGACGACCAACGCCGGTACATCTACCGTTAGGTGAGTTCGAGGCGATCTAATAGCAGCCACCCCGTAACCACCCGGAGTGCTGCGCATGCAATGTAGAAGCCCCGCCCGCGCGGGGCTTTGTCATTTCAGGACATAGGGTGCGAGGGTGTTGTCTCCATCGCCTTGCGCTCCTTGGGGAAGGATGGCCCGGCCTGCATGCCTGCAGGTCGGGCTTTTGCGTTCATAGGGTGAGTGACGTCGGTTGCTACGTGCGCCGTTGTGGGAATGGCGGCTATGGCGCGAGTGCCGAACGCGCCGGGAATTGCCACGGTATCCAGTCCGTCAAGCGAACGGCGTTGCTCGCTTCAATGGGCGTTTCCTCCCTAGACTTGTGGGCTGCCGTCATCGGTCGATGCGGCAGCCCATTGTTTAGAATGGCAAGTGCACCTTGGAAAGCTTGGTACAAGACGGCGCGATGGGAGCGGCTTCGGCAGCAGGTGTTCCTGCGTGATCTCTACAAGTGCCAGCGGAGTGGTGTGCTCTGCATCGGCAAGCATCCTGCGCCCAACAGTCCGGTCGCCAACCATAAGCGGCCGCATCGCGGCAACCCGGAACTGTTCTGGGACCCCGACAACATCGAGACTGTCACCAAGCAGGTCCACGACAGCATCATCCAGGCGGAAGAGCAGGCGAGCCTGCACACCCGCGGCGTTTGGCACTGATCGGTCGAGGGGGTGGGGGTGGGTAAATTCCTCGCCGGCCTCGATCGCCCGGACCGGCGGCTCCCTCAGTCAGGGATTTTTTATTCGATGAGCCAAGTTTTTGACCTGTTTGGTGATCCCGTTCCCGCGAATTGGGGACAGCGCGGCCGGCCTGAACATGTCGCATCACAGCAAAATCGGAATCGTGTCAGCATGTTAGTGGCAGCGGGCTGGAGCAACGCGCGGATCGCTGCGGCGCTCTACATCACCGTGCCGACTTTGCGGAAGCATTATTTTTCCGAGCTGCGGTATCGGGCCGTCGCTCGCGACCGGCTGAACGCGAACATGATGACCAAGCTGTTCGAGCTGTTCATGGCCGGCAACGTCGCAGCTGGTCGGGAGTTCCGCGACCTGATGCGCGAGAATGACCGGATGGAGATCGAGCGGTCGATGGCCGCGCAGCCCAAACACGATGATGAGAAGACCACGCGCCTCGGCAAAAAGGAGCTCGACGCGCAGCGCGCGATCGCCGCCGATGCCGACCTGATGGCCGAACTGGAAAGCGAAGCGTCGAGCAATGCAGCCCGTCACTAAATCGCCCGCACGCTTCGCGTGCCCGGATTGGTGGGACCGTCTCCGCGACGGGCGGACACCGATGGCGGATGTGCCGGTCAACCGGAAGCGTGCCGATAAGGCATTGGCATTCTTCAATCGGCTGAAACTGCCGGACGTTCCTGGTACGCCGTCGCTCGCCGATGCATGCGGCGATTGGTTTCGTGAAATCCTCGTCGCATTCCTTGCCAGCGAAGATCCCCACACCAAGGCGCGCCTGGTGTGGGAGCTGCTCTGCATGGTGCCGAAGAAAAACTCGAAGACGACCTATGTCGCAGCGCTTGGCCTTACTGCGTTGTTCATGGAGGAAGCGCCGAACCGCCAGATGCTGATCGTCGCGCCGAGCCAGAACATCTCGCAGCGATGTTTCGAGCAGGCGCATGGGATGATCCGCCTCGATCATCGCCTCGATTCGATCTTCAAGGTGCAGGACAACATCAAGTCGATAACGCGTCGCAAAACCGGCACGGCTCTGGACGTCAAGACTTTCGACACGTCGATCGTCACCGGCGAAATCCCGATCCTGACAATCATCGACGAGGTGCATGAGCTCGGCAAGAAGGCGAAGGCTGCGGCTGTCATGCAGCAGATTCGAGGTGGCGGCATCACGATGCAGGGCGGTCAGGTGCTGATGATCACCACGCAGTCGGACGAGCCGCCGGCCGGGATCTGGAAGACCGAACTGGAGAAGGCGCGCAAGATCCGCGACGGCAGGGCGGGGAGCTCGCCGATCATGCTGCCGGTGCTGTACGAGTTTCCGCAGGACCTGCAGCGCAATCAGTCGTATTGGCGCGACACGCAGAACTGGAAGTACTTGCTGCCGAACCTCGGCCGCTCAATCGATCCGCAACGGCTGATCGACGACTATGAGAACAATGGTCGCGCTACGCCGCAGGCTGAACAGATTTGGGCCTCCCAACATCTCAACATTCAGATCGGCGTCGGCCTCGGCGATCAGAACTGGCGCGCCGTCGACTACTGGTCCGATGCCGCCGACCACTCGCTCACGCTGGATTCGCTGATCGCGCGTTCGGAAGTCGTGACGATCGGTTTCGACATCGGAGGCCTCGACGATTTGTTCGGGATCGCGGTGATCGGCCGCGAGAGGGCGACACGTCATTGGCTGATGTGGAACAAGGCATGGGCGGTCCGCGAAATTCTCAATCTTCGAAAGGATATCGCACCAAAGCTGCTGGAGTTCGAAGCTGAAGGCTCGTTGGAGTTTGTGAGTAAGCCAGGTGAGCTTGCGCCAAAGGTGGTCGATATCGTTGAGTATGTTTCGCGAGCTGGTCTGCTGCCTGCGAAGGATGCATTTGCGTTTGATCCGAACAATATCGGCGCCATCGTCGAAGAATTGTCTGGCCGCGGCCTCGGTGATGCCATGCTGCGGCGACTTCTAACGCAGGGTCCTGCACTCTCGCCGGCGATCTACATGATCCCGATGAAGCTGGCCGATGGCACGTTTCATCACGCGGGGCAGGCACTTATGGATTTTTGCGTCGGCAACGCGAAGATCGAAATGGTTGGCAACGGCCTGAAGATGACCAAGCAGATTGCAGGCAGCGCCAAGATCGATCCTGTCATTGCCAGCTTGTGTGCGGCCATGGTCATGAGCTGGAATCCATCCGCAGTTACGCCGGCGACATCGCCTTGGGATGATCCTTCATTCTCGCTGGTATCTGCGGCATGAAGCTCGGAATCGAAATCAGCCGTTCGTCCGCGGAGGCGCGCTCGGGCAGCATCGAAAATCCCGGCGTGCCTGTGTCGCAGACCGCCGAATTTATGGCGTTCTTCGGTCTGGATTCGGTGCGGCTCCCCAATGTCACGCCGGACAGTGCGTTGACAGTGCCGGCGGTTGCCTGTGCAGTCGCGTTTCTATCCCGAACGTTGGCCGCAGTTCCGCTGCACGCCTATCGCGGCACGAGAGAGGGACCGGTGCGGCTCACCGGCAGAACGGCTGTCACCATCCATGAGAATCCGAACGACCTCATGGATACATTCAAGTTTCGTCAGTATTTCTGGCAGCAGGTGTTCACCGGCGGTCGCGGCTTAGCATGGATCGAGCGCAATGGCTCGATGATCGAGGCCCTGTGGCCGATGGACCCGCGTAAAACCACGATCAAGCGTTCCGGCTTCACGCTGACCTACACGCATGACGGCAAGACCTATCAGGCGGCCGACGTGATCGATGTTCCCTTCATGCTGAAGGCCGATCAGACCGGGCATTATGGGCCTATCAGACTGGCGGCCAAAGCCATCCAGCTCGCGCTGGCGATGAACGATTACGGCAGCACCTTCTTTGCCGGCGGCGGTGTCCCGCCACTGTCACTCGAAGGTCCGTTGCCGCAGGGTGCGCCTGCGCTGGAACGCGCCATGGGCGATGTCCAGCGCGCCATCGATCAGGCGCGCACGGGCAGCAAGCCGATCGTACCAATTCCGCCCGGGCACAAGCTGGCGCCGATCGGTCTCGACCCTGAAAAGGGTCAAATGACGACTGCGCGGCTATTCCAGATTCAGGAGATCGCCCGCGCCTGGCAGATTCCGCCGGTGTTCTTGCAGGATATCTCCAAAGGAACGCTGAACAACGTCGAGCAGCAGGACATCAATCTCGTCAAGCACCTGATCGGCCAATGGGCCAAGGCGCTGGAAGGCGAGATGAACCTCAAGCTGTTCGGTCGCTTCAATGGCAATCGCTACGTCGAGCATAACCTCGACGGCTTGATGCGCGGCGACCTCAAATCCCGGATCGAAGCCATCGCACGCGCGGTCCAGACTGCGCAGCTCACGCCGAACGAGGCGCGCGCGCTTGACAATCGGCCGAAGCATCCGAATCCGGCCGCGGACGAATTGCTGGTGCAGGGTGCAACCGTTGTACTCGGACAGCAGCCGGCTGCCGGCATTGGTCATAACGGCGGGCCCACGCTGGATGGCAACGATCCGCCGGAAGACGGCGACGCGACCGACGAAACCCCTCCCGAGGACGAAAATGATGAGCAAAACGACGAGACCGGAGTGTGAACACCGCGCGCTTGTTCGGCCGGTTGAGCGGCGTGACGTTGATGGAGTCACGACCGTTGCAGGTTATGCGGCTGTCTTCGGTGAGGTGGCCGACATCGGCGGCTATTTCCAAGAGGTGATTGCGCGCGGCGCATTCACGGAGACGTTGCGGACTGCTGATGTGCGCGCCTATTACGACCATGACCGTGGCCGCGTGCTGGGGCGCAGCTCCGCCGGCACGCTCCGCCTCAAGGAAGATCAGAAGGGGCTGTATGTCGAGATCAACCTTCCGGACACCTCGGATGGTCGCGACGTCAAGACGCTCATCGAGCGCGGCGACATTACCGGGATGTCCTTTGGTTTCTCGGTGTTGCGTCAGGAGTGGGACGAGACGGTCGAGCCGCCGAAGCGCACGATCCTTGAGGTCGAGCTGTCGGAGGTCAGCATTGTGTCGAACCCGGCATACGAGGGCACCTCGATCGCTCTCCGTTCGCTGGATGAGGCGCGGAAAGAGCGTCGTCAGCAGAATTTCAGCGCCGCCGCGCGTCGCGTCGGCATGAAAGTTTCCCTCGACCTGCAGACGCGGGCGAGGAGTAAAGCCTAGGCGTTCCGCCGAAGCCCAACCATTCACATCGACGAAAGGATAGACCGATGAAAAAGGTCTGTATTATGGCCGCTGCGCTGGCGGCAATCGCTATCTGCAGCGTTGTTCTTGTATCCCCTGATGCGATGGCAGCGATGCTTCCGCATGTTCACGACCACCAGATTCTCTCCACGATCGTGGCGAATGCCTCGGTGCTTGCCGGTGTTGCCACGAATAGCCGCGTCAAGGAACTGCGCCAGCGGCAGGAGCAGATCGTTTCCGAAGCACGCGAACGCCTGAACCAGATCACCACGGCGACTGATGAGGCACGCGCGACTGAACTGGAAACGCAGCACGACGCTGCCATGGCTGAATATGACCGCATCGGCAAGCAGATCGAGCGCGAGGAACGTCTTGCGGCACTTGAACAGCGCTCGGCCGAGGAGCGGGCCAAGCGCCGTCCGGTGCCGGGTGACGCGGAAGCGTCGGGTCAGGATGCCGGCGACGCCATCGACTATCGGCACGCCTTCCATCGTTATGTGCAGGAGCGCGGCGACCTTTCGGCGCTGTCGGCCGAGGAACGCGCTGCCCTCCAAGGCGGCGTGACGAAGGTGGAAACCCGCACCCAGGTCACCACCAGTGGCGGCTCGGGCGGCTATACTGTGCCGACCGAACTGAGCAACCAGATCATCAAGTCGATGAAGGCTTGGGGTCCGATGTACGATGAGAATATCTGCACGGTGATGAACACCAGCGCAGGTAACCCGATCGACATTCCGACGATCGATGACACCGGTGTGGCGGTCGCCAAACATACTGAGGGTGGTGCGGTCACCGATGATGGCGGCTCGGATGCGACCTTCGACAAGAAGACGTTGAACGCTTATGCCTACGACACCGAATGGGTCAAGTTCTCCTGGGAACTGGCGCAGGATTCGATCTTCAACTTCGAGGCCCTGCTCGGCGATCTTCTCGGCCAGCGTCTTGGTCGGCGCGCCAATACCGAGTTGACCGTCGGCGACGGCAATGGCGACCCGAACGGCATTGTTACCGCGTCGACGCTAGGCAAGACGGCGGCGGCGACTGCCGCGATCACCTGGGACGAGATCATCGATCTCGAACACTCGGTGGATCCCGCATACCGGGCTTCGCCGAAGGCGCGCTACATGTTCAACGACAGCACGCTGTCGGCAGTCCGCAAGCTGAAGGACGGCCAGGGCAACTATCTCTGGCAGATGGGTGACGTGCAGAAGGGCATTCCCGGCAGCTTCAACGGCCGGCCCTACAGCATCAACCAGGCCATGGACTCCCTCGGCGCCGGCAAGAAGGTCATGCTGTTCGGCGACTTCTCCAAGTATTTTGTCCGCAAGGTCGGTGGCATCGTGATGTTCGTCGCCCGCGAGCGTTTTGCGCCGGACATCGGGCTGCTCGGCCTGATCCGGCTGGACGGCGAGCTGGGCGACACGGCCGCTGTGAAGCACCTCATCACGGCCGCGGCGTAAGACGCCGCCTCACGCCGAATGGTGGGCGCCTGCGGGCGCTCACCTCCGCCCTGGGAAAGGCATCATTCATGAAAATCCGAATGCTGGTGAGCATCGCGGGTGCGGGTTTTGCACTGAGCGCAGGCGACGAAACCGACCGTTTCAGCGACGCCGAAGCCGTCCGTCTGATCGAGTTCGGCGCGGCCGTGCCCGTTACTGACGAACAGATCGAGCGCACGGTGAAACCGGAAGCGCGGGAAACTCGCAAAGGGAAACGGGACTGATGTGGTATCCCGCCTCGATCGAGACGTCTGCCAGCGCCGAGCCCGTCACGCTCGCCGAGGTCAAGGCGCAGGCCATCATTGACGACAACGACAATGATGAGCTGATCGGCCGCCTGATCAGGGTCGCGCGGTCGCATGTCGAGGCGTATTGCAATATCGCGTTGGCGGAGCAGATAGTGGCCGCCCGGTGCGATGGTTTCAGCGACCTGGCGCGGCTGCCGATCGCGCCGGTGCAGGATATCGAGTCCATCAAGTACGTGGATGCCGCAGGAGCCGAACAGACGCTGCCTGATACGGTTTACGAGCTGCGCAACGATGACCTTGAGGTGTCGGTTGTGCTCAAGGCCGGGCAGCGCTGGCCGGCGGTACAGCCGGGCTCACGCATCACGGTGAAAGCGCTGGTCGGTTACGACGAAGTGCCGGCCGCGATCAGGCACGCCATGTTGCTCTGGATCGCGGAAAATTACGCCAAGCGCGAGATCGAGGCGGCGCAGGGTTTCACCGCCTTTGATGCGCTGCTCTGCAACTTCCGGCGGGGTGTCTGATGGCCGACATCAATGCCGGCGATCTCTACTACCGTGTCCACTGCCAGCGGCGCGTCGAGCGCGACGATGGCTACGGCAACACGGTCGCGGAATTTGCAACCGAGTTCACGGTTCGCGCGGCCTATCGCCATCTGCGCGGCGGCGAGGCCGTTATGGCGTCGCGGCTCGCGAACCGCCATCCCGTGCTGATCACCGTGCGCGCCTCGAGCCAGACGCGGCAGATCAATTCGGATTGGCGCCTGGTCGATGCCCGAGGCGGCACTGAATGGGCCGTTCGCGACGTGACCGCCGAGACCGATCGGCAGTTCATCACCTTCCTTTGTGAGAGCGGCGTGGCCGCATAGACCTCCGCAGGAAACCGCAATGAAGACCGTGCTTATGCACCGTGACTATTCCTATCGCGCCAAGGC
>Ga0180216_1001182_pt1 | contig 24045 bp, 23 predicted proteins | sample eDN3rd37CBELigMG_FD_128879 | JGI IMG/M metagenome (GOLD analysis project Ga0180216, IMG submission 128879) | Enriched Miracle-Growth compost microbial communities from Emeryville, California, USA - eDNA 3rd pass 37_C BE-Lig MG (version 2)... ...
GCTCGGCATCGCGACGTTGCTGCATCAGGTGCCGCTGTCGCTGGCGCTCGCGCACCAGATGCTCGCCATCGTCGTCCTCACCGTCGCGATCGTCCATGCTGAAGGGCTGGCGCATCGCGCGGTCTACAGGCTGCCGCGCGGCGTTGCGGTGGAGCAGAGCGCATGATCGGCGTCCGGCAGGACGGGGGCGTTGCCGTGCTGACCATGGCGCACGGCAAGGCCAACGCGCTGGACATCGAATTCTGCACCGCGCTTGCCGACCGCTTCGATGCGCTGCGCACCGCGCCGGCCAAGGCGATCATCCTCACGGCCGAAGGCAAGATCTTCTCCGCCGGTGTCGATCTCAAGCGCTTGAGCGAGGAAGGCCCCGCTTATGTGCGGCGGTTCCTGCCGACGCTGCATCGCCTTTATGAAGCGGTGTTCTTTCATCCCAAGCCCGTGGTCGCCGCGATCAACGGCCACGCGATCGCCGGCGGCTGCGTGCTCGCCGCCTGCGCCGACCGCCGCATCATGGCGCAAGGCAACGCCCGCGTCGGCGTCACCGAACTCCTGGTCGGCGTGCCGTTCCCCGCGCTCGCCTTCGAGGTGGTGCGCAGCGTCGTGCCGGCGCGCTTCCTCTCGGAAGTGACCTATAGCGGCGCGACCTACGACACCGACATGGCGCTCGATCGCGGCTGGATCGACGAGGTGGTCGAGAGCGAAGACCTGATGGAAGACGCGCTCGCCGTGGCCGACGAACTCGCCGAACTGTCGCCGGCCGCCTTCGCGCTCACCAAGCAGCAATTGCGCGCGCCGGTGCGCGAGCGCCTCGACGCGGGCGGCGCCGCGACCGAGGCCGCGGCGACGGACATCTGGTGCGCCGACGACACGCTCAAGCGCGTGCGCGATTACGTCGCCAAGACGCTGCGGAAATAGCTCTCGAAGGGTGGACCACGGCCGTCGCCCTTCGAGGCGCGCGTGCTGCGCACGCTCGCACCTCAGGGTGACGGGACTGGAGCTGTCGCCGGCTACCGCGCCCCGGTCACGAAATCATACGCCCTGCCGCTATCCGCCGCCGGATACGAGAAGTGCCACCATTCGCGCTTGTAGTTCACAAAGCCGTGGCGGCGCATGGCGTTCAGCAAGACGTCGCGGTTGGCGCGCTGTTGCGGCGTGATGGCGCCGGCCTGCGTATGGCTCGCGGTGTCGAAGCAGTCATAACCCGTGCCCATGTCGAGGCTGTTGTCGGGCGCCCGGTTGGCGCCCGTGCATGGCCCGTAACGCGCCTGCGGATCGAAAGGCGGCGGCTGCGAGCCCTTCGGCACCAACGTGAGATCGATGGCGACGCCGCGCGAATGCGCCGAATGGCTGGCGATGTAGCCGAGCCCGAACAGGCGGTTCTTCTGCAGGCGTGGATAAAACCGGCTGGTGTCGGGTGTGGCGTGCGCATCGTGCGCCCAGCGCGCCATGGCGGCGACCGCGCGGGCCGGACGATAGCAGTCGTAGACCTTTAGCGAGAGATTCTGTCGTGCGAGATCGGCCTGCACGCGTTTGAGCGCTTCGGCGGCGGGGCGGCGCAGCACGCATTCGCCGGCGTCATAGCCCGGCAAGGGCCGCCCGGTGAAATTGTCGCGCGTCGCGTAGCGCATGTCCTGCGCAATGCTGGGATCGATATCGCGCAGACGAACGAAACCGGCGGGCAGGCCGCCTTGGGCCTGCGCGGCCCAAGGCATCAGCAGAAAAGCGATCAGGCTGAGAAGCCGTGGCCTCACGCCTTCAGCGCCTGCTCGAGGTCGGCGATGATGTCTTCCTTGTCCTCGAGGCCGATCGACAGGCGCACGACATCCGGACCCGCGCCCGCCTGCACCTTCTGTGCGTCGGAGAGCTGCTTGTGCGTCGTCGAGGCGGGGTGGATGATCAGCGAGCGGGTGTCGCCGATATTGGCGAGGTGCGAGAACAACTTCACGTTCGACACCAGCTTGACGCCGGCGTCGTAGCCGCCCTTGAGGCCGAAGGTAAACACCGCGCCGGCGCCCTTGGGCGAGTATTTCTTGGCCAGCGCATGATACTTGTCGCTGGAGAGGCCCGGATAGCTCACCCACGCCACCTCCGGCTGCTTCGCCAGCCATTCGGCGACCGCCAGCGCGTTCTCGGAGTGGCGCTGCATGCGCAGCGGCAGCGTCTCGATGCCGGTCAGGATCAGGAAGGCGTTGAACGGCGACAAGGCCGGCCCCAAGTCGCGCAGGCCGAGCACGCGGCAGGCAATGGCGAAGGCGAAGTTGCCGAAGGTTTCGTGCAGCACGATGCCGGAGTATTCCGGGCGCGGCTCCGACAGCATCGGATACTTCTTGTCGCGCGACCAGTTGAAGGTGCCGGCGTCGACGATCATGCCGCCGATGGAATTGCCGTGCCCGCCGAGGAATTTGGTGAGCGAATGCACCACCACGTCCGCGCCGTAGTCGATCGGCTTGCAGAGGTAGGGCGTCGCCAGCGTGTTGTCGACGACCAGCGGCACGCCGGCCTTGCGGGCGACGTTCGCGATCGCCTCGATGTCGGTGATGACGCCGCCCGGATTGGCGATCGACTCGATGAAGATGGCCTTGGTCTTCGGCGTGATCGCTCTTTCGAACGATGAGATGTCGTCCGGATCGGCCCAGACCACGTTCCAGCCGAAGTTCTTGAACGAGTGGTTGAACTGGTTGATCGAGCCGCCATAGAGCTTCTTGGAGGCGACGAACTCCTCGCCCGCCGTCATCAGCGTGTGCATCACCAGCACCTGCGCCGCGTGACCGGAGGCGAGCGCCAGGCCCGCCGTGCCGCCTTCGAGCGCGGCGACGCGCTCTTCCAGGACCGCGCAGGTCGGGTTGCCGATGCGGGTGTAGATGTTGCCGAAGGTCTGCAGGCCAAACAGGGCGGCGGCATGGTCGACGTCGTCGAAGACGTAGGACGTGGTCTGGTAGATTGGCGTCGCGCGCGCGCCGGTCGTCGGATCGGGCTTGGCGCCCGCGTGAATCGACAGCGTTGCAAAACCTGGATTGCGTTCGGCTTCGGCCATGAGTGCCCCCGTTCGAAATGGCAACGGGCGTTCCCGGCCCGCCATGAAGGGCGGATTAAGAGGGCGGGCAGGCGGCGCGTCAAGCGCCGAACGGGTAGAAGCGCAGGAGAGGAAGGTCCGCCTCGCGAAGCTTGCCGGCGGGCAATATCGTTCTCGCGCCGCCCGCTCGCCTAGTCGCGGCTGTCTTTGAGGCTCATGCGCTGCACGCCGGTGCCGAGCGTCTGCGGCCGGCGCGACGACAGCGTGCGCGAATTCACGCCGATCCACGAGATCTCGCTCGACAAGCGGCCGTATTCGATCTTGGGACAGCGGTTCATGACCACCTTCATGCCGTTCTCCTCGGCGAGCTTGGCGGCCTCGTCATTGCGCACGGTGAGCTGCGTCCAGATCACCTGCGGCTTCGGCGTGAGCGCGAGCGCCTGCTGCACGATCGGCAGCACATGCTCGGACGCGCGGAAGATATCGACCATGTCGATCGGCTCGGGGATCTCGCTCAGCGACGCATAGACCTTGCGCCCCAATACCTCCGTGCCGGCCTGGCCCGGATTGATCGGGAAGACCCGGTAGCCACGCTCGAGGAGATATTTGAAGACAAAGTAGCTTGGCCGACTTTCCTTCGGGGAGAAGCCGACCATGGCGATGGTCTTCACCGTGTTGAGAATGCCGCGGATGTAGGCGTCTGGATACTGGTCGTGGTTCATAAGGTCTCTTTCCGGACATTCACATTATCACATTTGCGCGAACGAAAGCCAAAAGCCGGCGTTTTGGCTCCAGTCGGCCGGCCGCGAGCCCATTCGGGCGAGATTGCGCACACGAGCGACGCAAGAAAGACAATCTCGTTTGCTGCCATTGCCTCGCCGAGGCACGCAGGCGTCGGCCTGCACAAGCAAAGGAGACACTCTATGTGTGACTATAGTCTACACGGCGTGGCGTCTCGTCCCGCCCGAGTCGGCGACAAACTGGTCTCGACCAGTTTCCGTAACTCGATCACGCGCGGCTTCGCGACGAGCGAGCAGCCGGACGTGGCGGTCTGCCTGATGCCGGGCACGGAGCTGGCCTTTGACGGCGACGTCGAAGGGCATGTGATGCTGCAGGGCGGCGCGGTCCGGAATTTCGGGCACAAGGTCGCCCGCTTCCGGCAGCTCAATATCGAAAACCCGATCGCGCATCACGATGCGATCGAGTTCGCGAACGGCGAGACGCTCCTCGTGACCAATCTGCGCGAAGGTCAGACCGTGACGGTGCTGCAGCTGCCGTCGAGCGGCCATGGCGCGCATGAGGAGGCCAAGGAGCCCACGCAAGAGGCGGCGCCGACGCAGCAGAGCTTGTTCGGTTCGAACGTCTGAACGTTCGGACGACCGAGCGCTGGAAAGATGCGATCGCCCGAGCCGTTGTCCCCGCGGCTCGGGTGCAATGAGCTTGTCACACCGCGACGCAGAGATGTGTGATCGAGCAAAGCGAGAAAAGCGAGCGATGTAGAGGTGTCATGGCCGGGCTTGTCCCGGCCATCTTTCTTGGAGAGGTATCGGGACGAGCCCGGCTGACGACAAGCGAAGCGCAGAGCGGTTGTTCAAGCGCCGCAACAGGCACGCCCGCCCCAACTGCATGAGCTGGAGCGGGGCAGGGGCCGTGACGCCTTTAGGGGGCTACTTCCTGGCGTCGGCGACCACCTTCTTGCAGGCGGCGGAAAGCTTGTCGTTGTTCTTGGTCAGGCAGGCGAGCACGCGGCCGCCGCCCGGCATGGTGCCTTTGCAGAACTGGTCGTAGTCGGTCTTGCAGGCGGCGCGCTGTTCGGCGGTGAACTCCTGCGCCTGCGCGGCGGCAAACGAGAACGCGAGCGCGCCGAAGGCGAGCGCAAAAGTGGCGGTACGAAGCATCGGTTTCCCCCTATGCAGTGTGCGACGTCGATCGCTCTGATGGCGGCAGACGACACGATCGGCGGTCTGCGTTCAATTGGAAAAATTTGGCCGCAAATTTACCGGCCGGAACTCCGCGCGCGCGGAAAGAACGGCGACTGCGCCTAGCTGTTTGGACGTTTCGCAAAGGCGGCGAGGGGACCGACGGTGACGATGCCGGTCGCGACCGAGACGAGTGTCGTGAACGCAACATCGTCCGGGCATGGCAGGCCGCATTGCGTCAGTGCGATGCCGACGAAGCCGGCGGACAAGGCCAAGCCCCAAGCCGTGCCGGCCACAAGGCCGCGCAGGACGATGGCGCGATCGAGGTGCAGCGCGAGAACGGCCGCCATCAGCGATCCTCCCAGGTGGGCTTGCGCTTGTCGATGAACGCACAGATGCCTTCCTCGGCATCGCGGGCCATCATGTTCTCGGTCATGATTTCGGAGGCGTAGGCATAGGCCTCGGCAAGCCCCATCTCGCGCTGGCGATAGAAGGCCTCCTTGCCGATCTTCACCGTATAGGAGGACTTGCTCGCGATCTGCTTTGCGAGCGCGATCGCCGCCGCGCGTTCTTCGCCCGGTGCGACCACGCGATTGACGAGGCCCATGGCGGCGGCGCGCTCCGCATCGACCATTTCGCCGGTCAGCAGCATCTCCATGGCGTGCTTGGGCGCGATGTTGCGCGACAGCGCCACCATCGGCGTCGAGCAGAACAATCCGATGTCGACGCCCGGAGTCGCGAACCTGGCGGACGAGGAGGCGATGGCAAGGTCGCAGCTTGCAACGAGCTGGCAGCCGGCCGCCGTCGCGACGCCTTGCACGGCGGCGATCACCGGCTGCGGCAGGCGCACGATCTTCTGCATCATGGCGCTGCAAGTCGTCATGATGTGCTTGAAATAGGCGCGGCCGCCGTCCGCGTCGCCGCGGCGCGAGGTCAGTTCCTTGAGATCGTGCCCGGCGCAAAAGGCCGGTCCGTTCGCGGTCAGGACGACGGCGCGGATGCTCCTGTCGGGCGCGATGTCATCGAGGCTGATGAACAGCGCGTTGAGCAGATCTTCCGACAGGCTGTTGCGCGCGGCCGGACGGTTGAGCGTGAGAACGGCGATCGACTCGTCCTGCTCGCGCAGGAGAACCGATTCGACAGCACGGACGTCGGTCTGGATGTTCATGGGCAAAACTTACTCCCGTGGCGGGGGCTTGCAAGCGGTCGGAACAGGCCACCGGCCTACGCATTCTTTGTAGCGGAGGTATGAACATGGCCAAAAAAGCGCCAGTGAAACGCCAATCCTCCGCGCGAAAGAAGGCGCGAAAGAAGAAGGCGCCGGCGAAGGGCCGCTGGTCGCAGCGCGTTACTCAAACCAGCGACGCCTTGACGCTCGATGACCGCGTGTTCGCAAAAGACAGTCCCCGAGCGATCGCGCAGTCGCTGAAACGTTCGGCCGAGCGCAGCCACCGCCGCAAGTCGTCGCCCTATCGCTCCGCCATGTCGATGCTGACGTTCTACATTAACCGCGGCGGCAAGGGACTTTCCAAGAGTCGCAAGCAGACGCTGGAAAATGCCAAGGACGAGTTGCGGGCGCTGTACGGCAAGGATTGAATACGCCCTGAGAACCGGCGAGGCCGGCAATGAAATAGGGCGGGGGTGAAATGCCTATGCGGCCATCCGTGATGACCGCCGAGGAGATCGGCAAGCTGCTGCACGAGGAGTTTCCGCAGGCTTTCTATCCGGGCTGCGGCCTGACCCTGGAAGACATCCATTACGGCGATGTCAAAGTGCGTCGGGATTTCCATGAAGATCATGTCCGCCCGGGCGGGACGATCTCCGGTCCGACCATGATGGAACTCGCCGATTTCGCGATGTACGTCGCGGTATTCTCGGCGGTCGGCGCCCAGCCGCTGGCGGTGACGACCAACCTCAACATCAATTTCCTGCGCAAACCGGCCCCGGCGGACCTGATCGCCCATGCGCGGCTGATGAAGGTCGGCAAAAGGCTGGCGGTCGGCGAGGTGACGCTCTATTCCGACGGCACAGACGAGCCGGTTGCCCACGTCACATCGACCTATTCGATCCCTGCTTCCCGATGATTAGCTGATGGTACCGAATTACCTATTTTATAAGTTATTGGAAATACGAATGAAATCTCGGCATTCCGGCGTTGACCGGTAACAGGGGCTCGGGTACACGTTCGCCACGTCGCGCGGGCTGGACTCGCGCGTTTATCCCCAAGGATTTGTCATGAAGACCTATTCGGCCAAAGCCGCCGACATCGAGAAGAAGTGGGTGACCATCGACGCCTCCGGGCTCGTGGTCGGCCGGCTCGCCTCGATCGTGGCCATGCGCCTGCGCGGCAAGCACAAGCCCAGCTACACCCCGCACGTCGACGACGGCGACAACGTCATCGTCATCAACGCCGCGAAGGTCGTGTTCACCGGCCGCAAGCGCGAGAAGAAAGTCTACTATCATCACACCGGCTTCATCGGTGGCATCAAGGAACGCACGGCCAAGTCGATCTTCGAAGGCCGCTTCCCTGAGCGCATCGTCGAGAAGGCGGTTGAGCGTATGCTGCCGCGCGGTCCGCTCGGCCGCGTGCAGCTCGGAAATCTGCGCGTCTATCCGGGCGCTGAGCATCCGCACGAGGCCCAGAAGCCGGAAAAGCTGGACGTTGCCGCTATGAACCGCAAGAACGTGAGGAGTGCCTGATCGTGGCCGAGACCGTACAGTCACTGGAAGGTTTGGCCGGGCTCAAGACGGCTGCTCCCGAAGGTCCGAAATACGAGAAGAAGGTCGACGCCCAGGGCCGCGCCTACGCGACCGGCAAGCGTAAGAACGCCGTCGCGCGCGTTTGGATCAAGCCGGGCTCGGGCAAGATCGTCGTCAACACCCGCACCGTGGAAGCCTTCTTCGCGCGTCCCGTGCTGCGCATGCTGATCCAGCAGCCGCTGGTCGCTGCCGGCCGTTCGGGTCAGTACGACGTGATCTGCACCGTCTCCGGCGGCGGTCTGTCGGGCCAGGCGGGCGCGGTGCGTCACGGCCTTGCCAAGGCGCTCACGCACTTCGAACCGGAACTGCGCAGCGCGCTCAAGCGCGGCGGCTTCCTGACCCGCGACTCGCGCGTGGTCGAGCGTAAGAAGTACGGCCGCGCCAAGGCTCGCCGTTCCTTCCAGTTCTCGAAGCGTTAAGCGAAGAACTGCATCAGTTGCAAAAAGGGCGCGCTTGGTCGCGCCCTTTTTTTGTTTGCGGTCGACGATGTGGTGGATTGCGCGCGTTCTGTTTACCACTCGACAATGCTGCCCCGCACAAAAGACGGCGTCGTAACTCCACTCCAGGGATGGGGTGTTTAAATCCTCCGGGCGGGCGGTGGTGGACCTATTTCGATGCGGCTCGACATTCCAACTTTGGCGGTCGTGACGGTCTTCGTCACGGCGCTGCTCGGCGGGCTGCTGCTCTTCGCGGGGCTGCAGAACCGCGCCGTGCGCGCGCCGCGCGTGTGGGGCATGGCTTTTCTCATGGCGGCGGTCGGCATGGCGCTGGTCATCGTGCGCGGCCAGGTTCCCGACTGGTTGACGATCCAGGTCGCCAATGCGCTCGTGCTCGGCGGCATCGGGCTTGTTTGGGCGGGCGCGCGCTTATTCGACGGCCGTCCGCCGCACTATATGATGGCGACGATCGCCCCCGCGATTTGGATCGTGGCGTGCGCCATTCCGGCGATCGGCTCGGACATCAATGCGCGCACCGTCATCGCCTCGGGGCTTGCCGCGACGCTTGCTTTCGCGACCGCGCGCGAGATCTGGCGCGGGCGTGCGGAGCCGCTGCTGTCGCGCTGGCCGGCGGTCGTCACCTTGATCGTTTACGGCGTCGCCATGGTCGGGCGCATTCCGCTGACGCTCACGGTGCCGCAGGCCGCCGGCGAACATCAGGTCATCGCCAGCGTGCTGTATCCGCTGGTCGCTTTCGGCACGGTGATGTTCTCCGTGGTCCTCGCGTTTCTGCTGCTCAACATGAGCAAGGAGCGCACCGAGCTGCGCCACAAGACGGCGTCGCTGATCGATCCTCTTTGCGGCGTCTCGAACCGCCGCGCCTTCCTGGCCGGCGCCGAGCGCTTGATCGCCCAGCAGCGCGCCGACGGCCGCCCGCTCGCGATGCTGCTGTTCGATCTCGATCACTTCAAGGCCATCAACGACCAGCTCGGCCACGCCGCCGGCGACGACGTTCTGAGGTCGTTTGCCCTCGAGGCGACGCGCACGCTCGGACCCGGCGTTCTGTTCGGCCGCATCGGCGGCGAAGAGTTCGCGGCGCTGATGCCGGTCGCCTCGCGCGGCGACGCGATGGCGATCGCCGAGCGCGTGCGCCGGAATTTCGTGGTTGCCGCGCACGCCCAGTTCGAGATCAACACCATCACGCCGACGGTATCGACGGGCGTCGCCATGGATTGCGATTCGGACGCCTCGGTCGCCGGCCTGATGGCCAGCGCCGACCGCGCGCTCTACCGCGCCAAGGCCAATGGCCGTAACCGCGTCGAAGGCGCCGCCGCTGCCACGCCCGAGGACGCGTCGCAGCCCGCGCCGCAGGCGGACGAGGGTGAGCGGCGCTCCTGGCGCAGGCTGTCGGCTTAAAGGCGCTGGCCGGCGAGGTCGCGTCGCTGCGCGCGATGCGTCCGAGCGCGCGCCGGTAAGGCCTCGTTTACTATGCCGGCGCTATCGTTCCGGCATGTCGCGCATGTCGCTGAACGGCCGTACGGCCGCCGAAACCGTCACGCTGGAAGATTACGCCGAACGCGCGGGCGCAGCGCTTGCCTGCGCCTTCTCGAACTCCGCCGAGTTCGATGCCGCGCTGATCGCCGCGCGCCGCGCCGCCGGCGTCTACGGACCCAAACGCCAGCGCAAGCAGATGCTCGTCACGGCTGCCGGTGTCGGCGCGGGCGTCGCCGTGCTCGTCGCCTTTATTCTGCTGATCGGCTGAGAACGTTTCCCCCGGCATAAAAAAAGGGCGCTCTCCAGAGAGAGCGCCCAATCAGTCTTGGGAAGCAAGGAGGTCGTCAGGGCCTCAGGCTGCAGCAGCCTTCGCGCCGGTCGGTACTTCCGATATGGTCTTCAGGATCTGCGAAGCGATCTGATAGGGGCAGCCCTGCGAGTTCGGGCGGCGATCTTCCAGATAGCCCTTGTAGCCGTTGTTGACGAACGAGTGCGGCACGCGGATCGAAGCGCCGCGATCGGCCACGCCGTAGCTGAACTTGTTCCACGGCGCCGTCTCGTGCTTGCCGGTCAGGCGCATGTGGTTGTCCGGACCGTACACGGCGATGTGCTGGTCGAGGTTCTTTTCGAACTGCTTCATCAGCGCTTCGAAATATTCCTTACCGCCGACTTCGCGCATGTACTTGGTCGAGAAGTTCGAGTGCATGCCCGAGCCGTTCCAGTCGGTGTCGCCGAGCGGCTTGCAGTGCCACTCGATGTCGATGCCGTACTTCTCGGTCAGACGCAGCATGAGGTAGCGGGCGATCCACATCTGGTCGGCGGCGGTGCGTGAGCCCTTGCCGAAGATCTGGAATTCCCACTGGCCCTTCGCCACTTCGGCGTTGATGCCTTCGTGGTTGATGCCGGCCGCGAGGCAGAGGTCGAGATGCTCTTCGACGATCTGACGGGCGAGCGAGCCGACGTTCTTGTAGCCGACGCCGGTGTAGTAGGGGCCCTGCGGAGCCGGATAGCCTTCGGCCGGGAAGCCGAGCGGACGGCCGTCCTTGTAGAAGAAGTATTCCTGCTCGAAGCCGAACCAGGCGTCCGGATCATCGTGGATGGTCGCACGCTTGTTCGACGGGTGCGGCGTGACGCCATCCGGCATCATGACTTCGCACATCACGAGCACGCCGTTGGTGCGCGTCGCGTCGGGGAAAACCGCGACCGGCTTGAGCACACAGTCCGACGAGTGGCCTTCGGCCTGCTGGGTCGACGAGCCGTCGAAACCCCAGAGCGGAAGCTGCTCGAGTGTCGGGAAAGTGTCGAATTCCTTGATCTGAGTCTTGCCACGCAGGTTTGGGACCGGCGTGTAGCCGTCGAGCCATATGTACTCGAGCTTGTACTTTGCCATGCGATTCTCTCGTTAGCTGATGACGCGAGGTGGGATTGAAGTTGCGTACCTCAGCCGCCGACGGCTCCCGGCCGCCAACGTCCGCTCTTTGGTAAGCACGAACCATGCCAGATAGACCGCATTGCGGCCCGGCCGGCGGCAGCAAAAACGGCCCAATTTTGCGCAATTCCGCGGACCTGGCGCGAGGATGGGGCCATGCATCGGGGCAATGCACGGCCAATTGCTGCTTAAAAAGTAGCCAAACGATTATTTGATAGGCGCTATTGAGGATAATCAAGAACCGGAGGGGTATAAGAGGGTTTATACGGGACCAGCATTGCGCAGCGTACGGCACGAACAAGGAGCCGAACCATGACGACCAATGTTCACCGCGAGTCCGCCAAGATCTACACCTTCCCCGCGCGTGGGCGCTTCGCCGGCCCCTCCGCGGAGCGGAAAGCGGCGGATGATCGGATGACTCCCTCGCGCACCGTATCGGCAGCTCTCGGCAGCGCCTGGTACCACGAGGAAGCGCTGCGCGAGAGCGACCGCACGCGAAAGAATTAGGCCCGCGCCGCTTACGCGCCGAAGATCGACCAGCCGAGGCGCTTGGTGAGCGCTTCGAGCGCGATGCGGCCGAGGTGCGAGTTGCCGTTGGCGTCGAGCCCCGGAGACCAGACGGCGATGGAGGCTTGGCCCGGCGCGACCGCCAGAATGCCGCCGCCGACGCCGCTCTTGCCCGGCAGACCCACCCGATAAGCAAACTCTCCCGAACCGTCGTAATGGCCGCAGGTGAGCATCAGCGCATTGATGCGGCGTGCGCGCTCGGCTTGCACGACCGATAATCCGGTCGAAGGATTGCGGCCGTTGTTCATCAGGAAGCGTCCGGCCGTCGCCAGTTGCCGGCAGGACATCGCGATGGCGCAATGGTGGAAGTAGACGCCCAAGGTATGGTCGACGGGATTGTCGAGCATGCCGAACGACTTCATGTAGTTGGCCAAAGCGGCGTTGCGGAAGCCCGTGCGCTGCTCGGAGGAGGCCACCGCCTCGTCGATGATGATCGAGGAATCGTCGGCGAGAAACTGCATGAAGCGCAGGATGTCGCCGAGCGCTTCGCGCGGCCGATGGCCCGAGAGGATGAGATCGGTGACGGCGATCGCGCCGGCGTTGATGAACGGGTTGCGCGGCCGCCCGCGCTCGTATTCGAGCTGTACGACGGAATTGAACGGGCTGCCCGAAGGCTCGCGGCCGACGCGCTCCCACAGGCGATCGCCGATCTTGCCGAGCGCCAAAGTCAGCGTGAACACCTTCGAGATGCTTTGAATGGAGAACGGCGTGTCGGCGTCGCCCCCGGCCGCAACGTTGCCCTCGGCATCGATCACAACCAAGCCGAATTGAGCGGGATCGACCCGCGCCAGCTCCGGAATGTAGGCGGCGACTTCTCCACGGTCCGGACGCTCACGCATCTCCGCCGCGATTTCTTGAACGACTTCCTCGATAACACTCACAGCGCAGTCTTAATCCCATTCAGATCCGGCACGTCCGGTGCACCTGCACAGGGCACCGCGGGCGGTATCGCATAATGCCCGGCGTTGCTCGTGAAAGCATCTTTGGTGCCATATTGGTACTGAAAACCGTAAGCCCGCGTGAGCGCCGAGCCGTCCGCCACGACAGGGTAGGAGTAGGACCGCCAGACGCCGCGCGCGGTCGGAATGCGGCCGCGCGTGCCGTGCCAGGCGAGCGCAAAGGCGAGGCGGACGAGTTGCGGATGCACGCGGATCAGGCGTTTGCCAAACGCCGCGGCCATGTCGGCCGCGGTCATCGGCGCGCCCGGCGGGCTGACGTTGAACGTGCTGTAAGCCGAGACCAGGTTTCCGAAGGCCAGCATCATCACGGCCGCGACCACATCGTCTTCATGCACGAACTGGCGGCACCACTGCGGCGTCACCGGGATGAGATTCATCAGGCAGGAGACGAGGCGTGAGGCGAGGGAGCCTTTGAGGCTGCCGTTCAGCGCCGCCTGCAGGCCGAAAAGCGATGCGCGGCTGCGGCCGCGCGGGCCCGTGACCGCGGCCGGGCGCAGAACGACGACGCCGGTCGTCTGGTCGCTCGCGGCAAAGCGCGCCTGGAGGCGTTCCTCGGCGATACGCTTTTCCTCGGCGTAGGCGAAGTCGCTGGACACGAAGGGCGCGTCTTCGGTGAAGCGATGCGCGATCGTCGTCTCGGCACGCGCCCCGTAGCTCGCCACGGTGGAGAAATGGATCAGGCGCTTCACGCTGGGCGTGGCCAAGGCGAAAGTAAAGACCGCGTCGCTGCCCGCGACATTGTTGCTTTCCGCGCGGCCGTAGGTCTGACGGATGTGCCAGGCCGCATGGATCACGATGTCGGGCCGGGCCGCGCCGGCAGTATCCCGCCAGCCTGACGCCGCCGTATTGCCGACGATCCAGCCTATTTTCGGATGGCCGCGCAGCGCCTGCGGCATCGGCTTCAAATCGAGCCCGACGACGCGTTCTACGTCACCGCGCGCGGCGATCCGCTCGCAGAGCATGCTGCCGATGTAACCGGCGGCGCCAGTGATGAGGACGCAATGGGCCATGGGCGCTGACACGCCGTGCGGGAGGACGAGATGCGGCTGAACCTTAGCGCGTTGCTTCTAAACCGCACGTAAAGGTCCGGCGTGGCTTCGCGTCGCCCGAATGCAAAACGGGCGCCCGATGGGGCGCCCGTCGCAGTCTTATCGTTGTGAGACGGCTTACGCCGAATAGTACATCTCGAACTCGACCGGATGCGGGGTGTGCTCGAAGCGGATGACTTCGGCCATCTTCAGCTCGATGTAGCTGTCGATGAAGTCGTCGTCGAACACGCCGCCGGCGGTGAGGAACGCGCGGTCCTTGTCGAGGCTCTCGAGCGCTTCACGCAGGCTGCCGCAGACGGTCGGGATCTGCTTCAGTTCGGCGGGCGGCAGATCGTAGAGATCCTTGTCCATCGCTTCGCCGGGGTGGAGCTTGTTCTTGATGCCGTCGAGGCCGGCCATCAGCAGCGCCGCGAAAGCCAGATACGGGTTGGCGAGCGGGTCGGGGAAACGGACCTCGACGCGCTTGGCCTTCGGGCTTTCGGTGTACGGGATGCGGCACGAAGCCGAACGGTTGCGCGCCGAGTAGGCGAGCAGCACCGGCGCCTCGAAGCCCGGCACCAGACGCTTGTAGGAGTTGGTGGTCGGGTTGGTGAAGGCGTTGATGGCCTTGGCGTGCTTGATGACACCGGCGATGTAGGACAGGCACATGTCCGAGAGACCGGCGTACTTGTCGCCGGCGAAGACCGGCTTGCCGTCCTTCCAGATCGACTGGTGGCAGTGCATGCCCGAGCCGTTGTCGCCATAGACCGGCTTCGGCATGAACGTCGCCGACTTGCCGTAGATCTGCGCGACCTGCTGGATGCAGTACTTATAGATCTGCAGCTGGTCGGCCATCACGGTGAGCGGCGAGAACTTGAGGCCGAGCTCGTGCTGGGCCGAGGCCACTTCGTGGTGATGCTTCTCGACCTTGGCGCCCATCTTGGCCATGGCCGCGAGCATCTCCGAACGCATGTCCTGCGCGGAGTCCTGCGGCGGAACGGGGAAGTAGCCCTTCTTGATGCCGATGCGGTGGCCGAGATTGCCGCCTTCGTAGTCGGTATCCGAGTTGGTCGGCAGCTCGATCGAGTCGAGCTTGAAGCCCGTGTTGTAGGGATCGGCCTTGTACTTGACGTCGTCGAACACGAAGAACTCGGCTTCGGGGCCGAAATAGATGACGTCGCCGATGCCCATCGACTTGACCAGCGCTTCCGCCTTCTTGGCCATGCCGCGGGGGTCGCGGTTGTAAGGCTCGCCGGTGGTGGGTTCGAGAACGTCGCAGACCAGCACCAGGGTGGTCTCGGCGAAGAACGGGTCGATGCAAGCCGAAGCCGGGTCGGGCATCAGGCACATGTCGGACTCGTTGATCGCCTTCCAGCCGGCGATCGAGGAACCGTCGAACATGATACCTTCGGCGAAGGTCTCTTCTTCGATCATGGTGACGTCGAAGGTGACGTGCTGCCACTTGCCACGCGGATCGGTGAAGCGGAAGTCGACGTACTTCACGTCGTCATCCTTGATCATCTTCATGACTTCTTTGGCTGTCGTCATGGGCTCTGCAATCCCCCTTTGTACGGATGGCTAGCGGTTAGCGGAAAAACGCAGTGGCCGCTAGATGGCGTCCACCCCGGATTCGCCGGTTCTGATGCGAATTGCTTCTTCAATGTTGGAAACGAAGATTTTTCCGTCTCCGATCCGGCCCGTCTGAGCGGCGCGACGGATCGCATCGATCGCCTTGTCCACCATTTCGTCGCCCAGGACGACTTCGATTTTCACTTTCGGGAGGAAGTCCACGACATATTCGGCGCCGCGGTAGAGCTCGGTGTGACCTTTCTGCCGGCCGAAGCCCTTGGCTTCGGTCACGGTGATGCCCTGGAGCCCGACTTCCTGCAAAGCCTCCTTCACCTCATCGAGCTTGAAGGGTTTGATGATGGCTTCGATTTTCTTCATCACTTTCCTTTCCCCCAGACCGTCGGGGCGGCTCCTAGAACCGCGCTTCCGGTTAGCAGGTCTTGTGCCAAGCCGCTGCCTTGCTGAAAGCGCTGTGAAATCAATCGGTTGTGTGGGTTTGGTAGGTCCCTACAGGCGCCGCAACCGTGTTGCCGCCCGAAAAATAGGCGAGATGCCTACAAAATGAACAGCAAACTAGGCGCGTCTTTAGGCAGGTGACGGACATCTTCGGTTTGAATTGAAATTGTTCCTTTCCGATCCGGGCGTTAGGCTCGCTCCATGATTGAGCTTTTGACCACGGCGGAGATGGCGCAGGCCGACCGGCTGGCCGTTGCACGTGGAACGCCCGGCGCGGTGCTGATGGAGAATGCCGGCCGGGCCGTGGCCGATCGCGTCTCGGCGATCGTGCAGGGGCGGCCGGTGACGGTCGTGGCGGGGCCCGGCAACAATGGCGGCGACGGCTTCGTCGCGGCCCGCATTCTGTCCGAGCGCGGCCATGCCGTGCGGCTGCTGCTGGTCGGCGACCGCGGCAAGCTGAAGGGTGATGCGGCGGGTGCGGCCGAGCTGTGGCGCGGACCCGTCGAGGCGGCGTCGCCCGAAGCGCTCGGCAGCGCGCCGGGCGTCATTGTCGACGCGCTGTTTGGGGCAGGGCTCGACCGGCCGGTCGAGGGACTGGCGCGGGCCATGATCGTGGCGATGAACGCCTCGGGCGTACCGATCGTCGCGGTCGATCTGCCGAGCGGCATCAACGGCACCTCCGGTCAGGTGATGGGCGTCGCGATCAACGCGACCCACGCGGTGACCTTCTTCCGGGGCAAGCCCGGTCACGTGCTGCTGCCGGGGCGGCTCCATTGCGGCGCCTTGGAGGTGGTCGACATCGGCATCCCGGCGGGCGTGCTGGCCGACATCCAGCCGCTCGCGTTCTTGAATCGCCCGGCGCTGTGGTCGGGCGACTTTCCGGTGCCGAGGCCCGAGGGGCACAAATACGGCCGCGGCCATGCCGTGGTTGTCTCCGGCGGGCTCTCGTTCAGCGGCGCGGCGCGGCTCGCCGCCCGTGGCGCGCTGCGGGCCGGGGCAGGGCTCGCGACCCTGGCCAGCCCCCGTGAGGCGCTGGCCGTGAACGCGGCGGCGAGCCTCGCCGTCATGGTGCGGGCGGTCGACGGCGCCGAGGAGCTTGGCGGCCTCCTGTCCGACAAGCGGCACAATGCGGTCGTGCTCGGTCCGGGCGGCGGTGTCGGCGCGGCCATGCGGGGGCAGGTGCTGGCCGCGCTCGCCAGCGAGGCTGCCGTGGTGCTCGACGCCGACGCCATCACCAGCTTTGCCGATCAGCCGGCGGAACTCTTCGCGGCCATCGCCGGCCGGGGCGGACGTCCCGTCATTCTCACGCCGCACGACGGTGAGTTCTCACGTTTATTCAGCAAGATAAGCGACAGTCCGAAACTTAAACCGAAACTTGAGCGTGCGCGCGCCGCCGCCCGGCTGAGCGGCGCGATCATGCTGCTCAAGGGCGCCGATACCGTCGTCGCGGCGCCCGACGGACGCGCCACGATTGCCGACAACGCACCGCCTTACCTCGCGACCGCCGGGGCGGGCGACGTCCTGGCCGGGATGATCGCCGGCCTGCTCGCCCAGCACATGCCTCCCTTCGAGGCCGGCAGCGCCGCCGTCTGGCTGCATGGCGAGGCGGCCGCGGCCTTTGGTCCTGGGCTGATCTCGGAGGATCTGCCGGAGGCGCTGCCAGCCGTTTACCGCCGGCTTTTCGCCGCGCATGAGCGGGCCGCGCGCGCCCCGCGCAAAACCTTGTGACGGAGCGAAAAGACCCCAAATTTTTGCTGCAGCCCTGACCCCGCGTGATATAAGCCGCGCCGCCCGTACAAGGCGGCCGTTCGGCTTGCCTTGGCGGGCATCGGCGCGTTAAGCCCTGCCGATTGCGGCGCAGGATGTTCTCCTGTGGTGCCCTTTGCGGGCGTGGCGGAATTGGTAGACGCGCGGGATTTAGGTTCCCGTGTCGCAAGACGTGGGGGTTCGAGCCCCTCCGCCCGCACCAGGCCGAGGGCTCGTAATGACGTTCGCGGGGGTTGGTCCCGTATTCCGACACGCGTGGCGCGGAAGGCTCAATGGAGGGCCACGCGACGCGAGTGCAAGCAGAGAAAAGTGTGGTCATGCAGGTTACCGAAACGCTCTCCGAGGGTCTCAAGCGCGAATACAAGGTGGTCGTCCCGGCCTCCGAGCTCGACGCCAAGGTCAACGCCCGTCTGGATGAGCTCAAAGCGCGCGTTCAGATCCCCGGCTTCCGTCCGGGCAAAGTGCCGGTCTCTCACCTCAAGCGCCTCTATGGCCGCGCCACCATGGCCGAGGTGATCGAGAACGCCGTGCGCGAGGCGAACAATCAGATCGTGACCGAGCGCGGCTACAAGCTCGCCTCCGATCCGAAGGTGACGCTGCCGACCGAAGAGGCCGCCGTTCAGAGCCTGATCGATGGCAAGAGCGACCTCGACTACACGATGGCGATCGAGATCGTGCCGCCGATCGAACTCGGCGACTTCAAGACGATCAAGCTCACCAAGCTGACCAGCGAGGTCACGGACGACGAAGTCGACACCGCGCTCCAGCGCATCGTCGATCAGAACAAGCCGTTCGGCCCGAAGGCCGAGGGTGAGAAGGCCGCGCAGGGCGACCGCGTGATCATCTCCTACGCCGGCTCGATCAACGGCGAAGCCTTCGAGGGCGGTACGTCCGACGAGGCGCCGGTCCTGATCGGCTCCAACACGTTCATCCCGGGCTTCGAAGACCAGCTCGTCGGCATCGGCGTCGGCGAGACCCGCACGCTGAAGGTGACCTTCCCGCAGCATTACCAGGCCGAGCATCTCGCCGGTAAGGACGCGGAGTTCGTCGTCACGGCCAAGGCCATCGAGACCCCCGGCGCCGTCGAGCTCAACGACGAGTTCGCCAAGTCGCTCGGCCTCGAATCGATCGACAAGCTGCGTGAAGTGGTCAAGGAGAGCCTGGGCCGCGAGCACAACGGCATGAGCCGGCAGAAGCTCAAGCGCGGCCTGCTCGACGCGCTCGACAAGATGCACAAGTTCGATCCGCCGCCGTCGCTCGTCGAAGAAGAATTCAACCGCGTCTGGAAATCGGTGCTCCAGGAGATGGAGACCGAGAAGAAGACCTTCGAGGACGAAAACACCACCGAAGAGAAGGCGAAGGCCGAGTATCACGCCATCGCCGAGCGCCGCGTGCGCCTCGGTCTCGTCCTTGCGGAGATCGGCGAGAAGAACAATATCACCGTGACCGACGATGAATTGAACCGCGCCGTCATGGATCGCGTGCGTCAATTCCCGGGTCAGGAGCAGCGGGTGTACGAGTACTTCCGCAAGACCCCGGAAGCCGTGGCCGGTCTGCGGGCGCCGATTTTCGAGGAGAAGGTGGTCGACTTCCTGCTGGAGCTCGCGAGCGTCACCGAGAACAAGGTCTCGCGCGAGGAGCTCTACAAGGAGGATGAGGTGGCCGCCGCTTAAGGGGGCGTACACCTTGCGGTGAGGCAGGGGCGCAAATAGATCATCGCAGCGCGGACGGAAGGCTAAGCTAACGCTAGCCTTCCGTGATTCGCGTCTAAGGAGCCGGTATGAGAGACCCCGTCGAAACCTACATGAACCTCGTCCCCATGGTGGTCGAGCAGACCAACAGGGGCGAGCGCGCCTACGACATTTTTTCGCGGCTCCTGAAGGAACGCATCATCTTCATCACCGGGCCGATCGAGGACGGCATGTCCACCCTGGTGGTGGCGCAGCTCCTGTTCCTCGAGGCGGAGAACCCGAAGAAAGAAATTTCGATGTACATCAACTCGCCGGGCGGGGTGGTGACATCGGGCATGGCGATCTACGACACCATGCAGTTCATCCGGCCGGTCGTGTCGACCTTGTGCATCGGCCAAGCCGCTTCGATGGGCTCGCTGCTGCTCGCCGCCGGCGCCAAGGACATGCGCTTTGCGCTGCCGAACGCGCGCATCATGGTCCACCAGCCGTCGGGCGGCTTCCAGGGCCAGGCGACCGACATCATGCTGCACGCTCAGGAGATCCTGAACCTGAAGAAGCGGCTCAACGAGATCTACGTGCACCACACGGGGCAGTCGCTGAAGAAGATCGAAGACGCGCTCGAGCGTGACTATTTTCTCACCGCCGAGGCGGCGCGGGACTTCGGGCTGGTCGACAAAGTGATCGAAAAGCGCCCCGAAGACATTTTGGGTAAGAGCGTCTGAGGAGCCTCAGACAGTGCCTGACCGGGGGGCGGCCACGCAAAAAAGGGGGCCTGTTGCCCCCGGATGGCCGCTTTTGCACGCTGGAATGCGACGTTATCGTTAATCGATTCTTGATTATCACGTCGTTAGCATGCTTCGCTTAAGGTTGGGGGATTGGGCGTGCGGGCCCGTCCAGGTATCTGGGCCGCCGTGTCGGAGTTCCGGCGCGAAATTTGCTTCGCTTGTGGCGTAGAGGTGCAGGTAACTTTAGCCCGCTACCAAAGCAGCTGACGAGCGCGTGTGACGGAGAATGGAATGAGCAAAGTTGGCGGCAGTGACTCCAAGAACACTCTTTATTGCTCGTTCTGCGGCAAAAGCCAGCATGAGGTGCGTAAGCTCATCGCCGGGCCGACAGTCTTTATCTGCGACGAGTGTGTTGAACTCTGCATGGACATCATTCGCGAGGAGAACAAATCCTCGCTGGTGAAGTCGCGCGACGGTATTCCGACCCCGAAGGAGATCCGCAAGGTTCTCGACGACTACGTCATCGGTCAGGACCACGCCAAGAAGGTCCTCTCGGTCGCCGTCCATAATCACTACAAGCGGCTCAATCATCAGGCCAAGCACAACGACGTCGAACTCGCCAAGTCGAACATCCTGCTGATCGGCCCGACGGGCTCCGGCAAGACGTTGCTGGCGCAGACGCTGGCGCGCATCCTCGATGTGCCGTTCACGATGGCCGATGCGACCACGCTCACCGAAGCCGGCTATGTCGGCGAGGACGTGGAGAACATCATCCTCAAGCTGCTGCAGGCGGCCGACTACAATGTCGAGCGCGCGCAGCGCGGCATCGTCTACATCGACGAAATCGACAAGATCTCGCGCAAGTCCGACAATCCGTCGATCACGCGCGATGTATCGGGCGAGGGCGTGCAACAGGCCCTTCTGAAGATCATGGAAGGCACGGTTGCGTCGGTCCCGCCGCAGGGCGGCCGCAAGCATCCGCAGCAGGAGTTCCTGCAGGTCGACACGACGAACATCCTGTTCGTGTGCGGCGGCGCGTTCGCCGGCCTCGACAAGATCATCTCGTCCCGCGGCCGTTCGACCTCGATCGGTTTCGGCGCCCGCGTCGCGGCCCCCGAGGATCGCAAGCAGGGTGAGATCTTCCGCGAAGTCGAGCCCGAGGATCTGCTGAAGTACGGCCTGATCCCCGAGTTCGTCGGCCGTCTGCCGGTCGTCGCGACGCTCGAGGACCTTGACGAGGCCTCGCTCAAGAAGATCCTGGTCGAGCCGAAGAACGCGCTGGTGAAGCAGTACCAGCGTCTGTTCGAGATGGAGTCGATCGATCTGACGCTCGCGGAAGAGGCGCTCGGCGCCATCGCCCGCAAGGCGATCGAACGCAAGACCGGCGCACGCGGTCTGCGCTCCATCATGGAAGGTATCCTGCTGGATACGATGTTCGACCTGCCGAGCCTGGAAGGCGTGGAAGAGGTCGTCATCTCCAAGGAAGTGGTGGAGGGAACCGCGCGTCCTCTCTACATCTACGCCGACCGCAGCGATCGGACGGCCGAGTCGGGCAGCGCCAGCGCCTGACCAGCCAAAGCCCATGGCGGCGAGCGCCCGTAGAACGGGGAAAAGCTCGCCGCCTCTTGCTTTGCGCGCTACGCTCACGTCCAGAATCGGCCAAAGTCGGTGCTATTCCGCCACCTTGCAGAGCGGCAAGGGTCGGCATACGTATAGTATGCGTAAAAATCAGGCGTACGATTCATAGTTCGGAGGGGTAAGGCTTCTCACTTTCATAGCGCGCTGGGCAACCAGTTGGCCCTTCGCTGCCTTACCTAGACTTCCCGGCACTGTCCGGCGGGGCCATGATCCGGACCGCGCGAGACAGGGGCAAAACAACAAGGATGAGCCCAATGACGAACAAGCCACGACCCCCGCTGCAACCGGGCGAGACCCGGGCCTATCCGGTGCTGCCGCTGCGCGACATCGTGGTGTTCCCGCACATGATTGTTCCGCTCTTTGTCGGCCGCGAAAAGTCGATAAAGGCGCTGGAAGAGGTGATGCGCTCCGACACCTTCATTCTGCTCGCGACGCAGAAGAATGCGTCCGATGACGATCCGGCGACCGACGCCATCTTCGAAGTCGGCACGCTGGCGAGCGTGCTGCAGCTCCTCAAGCTGCCGGACGGCACCGTGAAGGTGCTCGTCGAAGGCGCCGCGCGCGCCAAGGTTCTCAAGTACACCGACCGCAACGACTACTACGAAGCCGATGCGACCGCGATTGCCGACGATCTCGGCGAGCGCGTCGAGGCGGAAGCCATGGCGCGTTCGGTCGTCAACGAGTTCGAGAACTATGTGAAGCTGAACAAGAAGGTGTCGCCGGAAGTCGTCGGCGTGGTCCAGCAGATCGAGGACTATGCCAAGCTGGCCGACACCGTGGCTTCGCATCTCGCGGTCAAGATTCCCGACAAGCAGGACATCCTGGAGACGCCGTCCGTCACCGAACGCCTCGAGAAGGTGCTCGGCCTGATGGAGAGCGAGATCTCGGTCCTGCAGGTGGAAAAGCGCATCCGGACCCGCGTCAAGCGGCAGATGGAGAAGACCCAGCGCGAGTACTACCTCAACGAGCAGATGAAGGCGATCCAGAAGGAGCTCGGCGACGAAGAAGGCCGCGACGAGCTTCAGGAGCTGGAAGACAAGATCAAGAAGACCAAGCTCTCCAAGGAAGCCCGCGAGAAGGCCACGCACGAGCTCAAGAAGCTGCGTCAGATGTCGCCGATGTCTGCCGAAGCGACGGTCGTGCGCAACTATCTCGATTGGCTGCTCTCGATCCCGTGGGGCAAGAAGAGCAAGGTCAAGAAGGACCTCACCGCCGCCGAGATGGTTCTCGATGCCGATCACTATGGCCTGGAGAAGGTCAAGGAGCGCATCGTCGAGTATCTCGCCGTGCAGCAGCGCGCCAACAAGCTGACCGGTCCGATCCTGTGTCTCGTCGGCCCTCCGGGCGTCGGCAAGACCTCGCTCGGCAAGTCGATCGCCAAGGCGACCGGCCGTGAGTTCGTGCGCGTGTCGCTCGGCGGCGTGCGGGACGAGGCCGAGATCCGCGGTCACCGCCGCACCTATATCGGCTCGATGCCCGGTAAGATCATCCAGTCGATGCGGAAGGCGAAGACGTCGAACCCGCTGTTTCTGCTCGACGAGATCGACAAGATGGGCGCCGACTTCCGCGGCGATCCGTCCTCGGCGCTGCTCGAGGTGCTCGATCCGGAGCAGAACGGCACGTTCGCCGACCACTACCTCGAGGTCGAATACGACCTCTCCAACGTGATGTTCATCACCACGGCCAACACGCTGAATATCCCTGGCCCGCTGATGGACCGCATGGAGATCATCCGCATCGCCGGTTACACGGAGGATGAGAAGGTCGAGATCGCGCGCAAGCATCTGATCCCGCACGCGGTCGCCAAGCACGGCCTCGAGAAGCAGGAATGGTCGATCGACGACGAGGCGCTCATCACGCTGATCCGCCGCTATACGCGGGAAGCGGGCGTGCGCAACCTCGAGCGTGAGCTCTCCAATCTGGCCCGCAAGGCCGTGAAGGAGCTCATGACGTCGAAGAAGAAGACGATCGCGGTCACCGCGGCCAATCTCGCCGACTACCTCGGCGTGCCGAAGTATCGCTACGGCGAAGTGGAGGCGGACGATCTGGTCGGCGTGGTCACGGGTCTGGCCTGGACCGATGTGGGCGGCGAGTTGCTCACCATCGAAGGCACGTCCATGCCCGGCAAGGGCCGCATGACCGTCACCGGCAACCTGCGCGACGTGATGAAGGAGTCGATCTCGGCGGCGGCGTCTTACGTGCGCTCGCGCGCGGTCGCCTTCGGCATCGAGCCGCCGCTGTTCGACCGCAAGGACATCCACGTGCACGTGCCGGAAGGCGCGACGCCGAAGGACGGTCCGTCCGCGGGTGTGGCGATGGTCACGTCCATCGTCTCGGTGATGACCGGCATTCCGGTGCGCAAGGATGTCGCCATGACCGGTGAGATCACGCTGCGCGGCCGCGTGCTGCCGATCGGCGGCCTGAAGGAGAAGCTGCTGGCCGCCGCGCGCGGCGGCATCAAGACCGTGCTGATCCCGGAAGAGAACGCCAAGGATCTGGTGGAGATCTCCGAGACCATCAAGAAGAACCTCGAGATCGTTCCGGTCAACCGGATGGACGAGGTTCTGGCGCGGGCGCTGGTGCGCAAGCCGGA
>Ga0180216_1001185_pt1 | contig 24003 bp, 38 predicted proteins | sample eDN3rd37CBELigMG_FD_128879 | JGI IMG/M metagenome (GOLD analysis project Ga0180216, IMG submission 128879) | Enriched Miracle-Growth compost microbial communities from Emeryville, California, USA - eDNA 3rd pass 37_C BE-Lig MG (version 2)... ...
GACAACGTGCAGATGGAGATCGAGCTGATCACGCCGATCGCCATGGAGAAGGAGCTGCGCTTCGCGATCCGCGAGGGCGGCCGCACGGTCGGCGCCGGCGTCGTCACCGAGATCCTGCAGTAAGGACGTTGCCGGCCGGTTCGGAAGCGGCGAGCGGCATCGAGAGAGATAGTAGGTAAGAGACGGAGACCATGGCGGGTAAGATTCGGATCAGACTGAAGTCGTTCGATCACGCTGTCATCGACCAGACGGCGTCGGACATTGTGCGAACGGCAGAGAAGACCGGTGCCCGGGTGAGTGGGCCGGTGCCGCTCCCGACGCGGATCCAGCGCTGGACGGTACTGCGCTCGCCGCACATCGACAAGAAGAGCCGCGAGCAGTTCGAGCTGAAGACGCACAAGCGTGTGATCGACATCATGGAGTCGCGGCCGCAGACGATCGATGCGCTGACCAAGCTGGACCTCCCGGCCGGCGTGGACGTTGAAATCAAGGTAGACTAGGCGGAACCGGCGATGTCAGGAATCATCGGACGTAAGCTGGGGATGACCCAGATCTTTGACGAGGCGGGCGCGCTGGTCCCGGTGACGGTGATCGAGGCGGGTCCCTGCCCGGTGACACAGGTGAAGACCCCCGAGACGGATGGCTACAGCGCTATCCAGATCGGCTACGGCGTGCGCAGCGAGCGGCACGCGGTCAAGGCCGAGCGTGGTCATGCCGCGCGTGCCGGGCTGGACCATGTGCCGGCGAAGCTCGTGGAGTTCCGGGTCGAGCGGCCCGAGGAGTACGAGCTCGGTCAGCAGCTGACGGTAGAGCAGTTCGAGGTCGGCTCGCGGGTCAAGGTAGTCGGCACGACGAAGGGGCGTGGCTTCCAGGGCGTCGTCAAGCGTCACGGCTTCGGTGGCCGTCCTGGTTCGCACGGTCACCCGAAGGCCCGCAACCCCGGTTCGATCGGGCCGGGTACGAACCCCTCGCGCGTCATCAAGGGGAAGAGACTCCCCGGCCGGATGGGCGGCACGCGGCACACCGTGCGTAATCTCCGTGTCGAGCGAATCGATGCCGAGCGGAACCTGATCTTCGTGCGGGGCGCGGTGCCTGGCGCGCGTAATAGCCTGGTCTATATTCGCACGGCGTAGTGGGCGCCGCTGATACTGGAGATCTAGAGATGGCGAATGCACCGGTCTTTACGGCCGAAGGCGAGAAGAAGGGGGAGCAGGCACTTCCTGCGGTCCTCTTCGATGGTACGGTCCACGAAGCGGCGATGTGGCAGGCGGTGAAGGTGTACCTGGCGAACCAGCGTCAGGGGACCGCGGCCACGAAGACCCGTGCGACCGTTTCTGGTGGTAACAGCAAGCCGTGGCGTCAGAAGGGGACCGGCCGTGCGCGGCAGGGTTCGATTCGCGCGCCACACTGGCGTGGTGGTGGTAACGTGTTCGGTCCGAGGGCCAACCGGAACTTCCGTCAGGACCTCCCCAAGAAGGTCCGGTGGTTGGCCCGTCGCTCGGCCTACAACGTCCGGGCGCAGGACGGCTCGGTCTTCCTCCTGGAGCCGCTGGCTCTCGAGGCGCCGAAGACCAAGGCGATCGTTTCGGTGCTGGACCGGACCGGCGCGCAGGGGAACGTCCTGATCCTGACGGACGGTTACAAGCCGGCGGTCTATCTCTCGGCGCGGAACCTCCCGGGGGTCGAGGTCCGTCCCTTCGGCCAGGAGTCGGCGTACGATCTCCTCTGGGCCGATACCGTGATCGTTGAGACCCCGGCGCTCGAGCGTGCCGAGGAGGTGGCGCATGCGTAGCGTGCATGAGGTGCTGGTGCGCCCGGTGGTGACGGAGAAGTCGACTTACCTGGCGGAGCCGGATGCGAAGGATTGCCGTTCCTACGCCTTCATCGTGGCGCGGGACGCGAACAAGATCGAGATCCGGCGTGCGGTCGAGACGACCTTCGGGGTGCGCGTGGTCGATGTGCGGACGGCCAATTACCCGGGGAAGTGGCGCCGGGTCGGTCGCAACATCGGGCGGCGGCCGTCTTACAAGAAGGCCATCGTAAAGCTCGCGCCTGGTGAACAGATCGACGTATACGAGGGGATCTGATGCCGATCAAGAAGTTCAAGCCGGTCACCGCCGGTACCCGGTTCCGCGCGATCAGCGCGTTCGACGAAATCACGCGTAGTGAGCCGGAGCGTTCGCTGACCGAGCCTCTGAAGAAGACCGGCGGCCGCAACCATCAGGGCCGGATCACGAGCCGTCGTCGTGGTGGTGGTGCGAAGCGCCTCTATCGGATCATCGACTTCAAGCGCGACAAGTTCGGCGTCCCGGGGCGGGTTGCCGAGATCGAGTACGATCCGAACCGCACGGCCAACATCGCGCTGATCCACTACGTCGATGGCGAGAAGCGCTATATCCTCCACCCCCGCGGCCTGAAGCAGGGCGACACCGTCGTGAGCGGGCCCGGGAGCGATGTGCGTATCGGGAATGCGCTGCCGCTCGGCGAGATCCCGCTCGGTACGGTCGTCCACAACATCGAGTTGAAGCCGAAGAAGGGCGGTCAGATCGTCCGTTCGGCGGGTGCCGGGGCGCAGGTGGTGGCGAAGGAAGGCGACTATGTGACGCTCCGCCTCCCCTCGAGCGAGGTGCGGATGGTCCGGCGCGAGTGTCTCGCGACGATCGGCCAGCTCGGTAATTCCGATCACGAGTTGCGCAAGATCGGTAAGGCCGGTGCCAACCGTTGGCGGGGTCGGCGGCCGCGGGTTCGTGGTGTCGCGATGAACCCGATCGACCACCCGCTTGGTGGTGGTGAGGGTCGTACCTCGGGTGGTCGTCCGGCGGTGACGCCGTGGGGTAAGCCCGAGGGTGTGAAGACGCGGAAGCGGAAGAAGGCCACGAACAAGTTCATCGTACGGGGCCGCAAGCGCGGCAAGGCCACGCAGTAGTGAGCGGGAACGGATAACAAGATGGCGCGATCGATCAAGAAGGGGCCGTATATCGAGCCGAAGCTCCTCCGGAAGATCCAGGAGATGAACGAGCGCGGCGAGAAGCGAGTGATCAAGGTCTGGTCACGTAGTTCGACGATCTCTCCGGAGTTCGTCGGTCATACGCTCGCGGTGCACAACGGCAATAAGTTCATCCCGGTCTACATCACGGAGAACATGGTTGGCCACAAGTTGGGCGAGTTCGCGCCCACCCGCCTCTTCCGGGGTCATGGCGGCAAGCTGGCTGACAAGCGTTCGAAGGCGAGGTAGGCGAAGCAATGGAAGCGCGGGCGATATCGAAGGAAGTGCGCCAGAGTGCGCGCAAGATGCGGCTGGTCATCGACCTCATCCGCGGTCGCGCCGTAGGTGAAGCATACGGGCTGCTCCGGTTCTCGAAGAAGCGGGCCGCCGAAGCGATCGACAAGACGTTGCGCTCCGCGGTAGCCAACGCGCGGGCGAAGGCGGAAGCGGCTGGCGAGTATGTCGACGTCGATGAGCTGTACGTCAAGGAAGCGTATGTGAATCAGGGGCCGAGCCTGAAGAGGTGGCGCGCCGCGGCGATGGGGCGTCCCTCACCGATCAGGCGTCCCACGAGTCATGTGGTCATCGTCGTCGATCGGAAGGAATAGCGATGGGACAGAAGACGCATCCGGTCGGGTTCCGGCTGGGGATCATCAAGCCGTGGAAGTCGCGGTGGTACGCTGAGCGCGATTTCGGCCAGCTCTTGCAGGAGGACGAGACGATCCGGCGCTATCTGCATCGTCGTCTCAACCATGCTTCGGTGGCCGGCGTCGAGATCGATCGCAAGCCGGGGAAGGTGGTCGTCACCATCCAGACGGCGCGTCCCGGTGTGGTGATCGGGAAGCAGGGTTCGGAGGTCGACAAGCTGCGGGACGAGCTGGCGCATCTGACGAAGAGCGAGGTCTCGATCAACGTCGAGGAGATCAAGCGGCCGGAGTTGAACGCGCAGCTCGTCGCCGACAACATTGCACACCAGCTCACGCAGCGCATCTCGTTCCGGCGGGCGATGAAGCGTGCCGTTCAGTCGGCGATGCGCGCGGGTGCGGAGGGGATCAAGGTGCAGACCAGTGGTCGTCTCGGCGGGGCGGAGATCGCGCGTGCCGAGGGGTACCACGAGGGTCGCGTCCCGCTCCACACGTTGAGGGCCGACATCGACTACGCCACCGCGACGGCGAAGACGACGTACGGCACGATTGGGGTGAAGGTTTGGATCTTCAAGGGTGAGGTCGTCGAGGATCGTCGGGGCCGCACCTACTCGACTGGCGGATAAAGAAGGCGGGCGAGAGCGATGTTAGCGCCGAAGCGGATAAAATTCCGGAAACAGCAGAAGGGCCGTATCCGGGGGTTGTCTCACCGGGGGAACAAGGTGTCCTTCGGAGACTATGGGCTACAGGCCACGGAGCCAGGCTGGATCACCAATCGCCAGATCGAGGCGGCGCGTGTCGCGATGACGCGGCACATCAAGCGTGGTGGTAAGGTCTGGATCCGGATCTTCCCGGACAAGCCGGTGACGAAGAAGCCGGCCGAGACCCGTATGGGTAAGGGTAAGGGTAACCCGGAGTTCTGGGTCGCGGTCGTTCGGCCGGGCCGGATGATGTTCGAGATCGAGGGAGTGCCGGAGGAGCTGGCGCGGCGGGCGTTCGAGCTGGCGGCTGCCAAGCTCCCGGTGAAGTGCCGGATCGTGGTCCGCACGGCTGCTGGTGCCGAGGGAGGCGCGCAGTGAAGGTCGCAGAGATTCGTGAGATGAGCGAGGCCGAGATCCAGGAGCGGATCGGCCAGATTCGGGAAGAGCTGTTTCGTTTGCGGTTTCGCAGCGCGACGCAGGAGTTGGAGAACCCGGCGTTGCTGCGTCAGCTGCGCAGGGATCTCGCACGTCTGAAGACGGTGCTGCGCCAGCGCGAACTCGGGCAGTGAGAACGGTAAGAACGGGTATGTCTGAGAATACGAGGAACAGCCGCAAGGTCCGCCTCGGCACCGTGGTCAGTGACAAGATGGACAAGACCGTGGTCGTCGCCGTCGAGCGCCAGGTCTCGCACCCGCTGTATGGCAAGCGTGTGGTGCGTACCAAGAAGTATTATGCGCACGACGAGGAGAACACCGCACGGCCGGGCGACGTAGTGCGGATCATGGAGACGCGCCCGCTCTCGCGGACCAAGCGTTGGCGTGTGGTAGAAGTGGTCGAGCGAGCCAGGTGAGGCGGCGATGATTCAGCAAGAGAGTATCGTCAAGATCGCGGACAACTCCGGCGCCAAGCAGGCGCTGGTGATCCGCGTGTTGGGCGGGTCGGCCCGTCGATATGCGAGTGTGGGCGACGTCGTGGTCGTGACGGTCAAGGACGCGCTCCCGGATGGGACGGTCAAGAAGGGTGACGTCGCGAAGGCGGTCGTAGTGCGGACGTCGAAGGAGGTACGTCGTCGTGACGGTTCGTACATTCGCTTCGACGACAATGCGGCGGTGATCATCAACGACGCCGGCGAGCCGCGCGCGACCCGTATCTTCGGTCCGGTCGGCCGTGAACTGCGCGAGAAGCGATTCATGAAGATCGTCTCGCTCGCGCCGGAGGTGATCTGAGATGGCGCGGCGGTTGATTGGGGCCCGGCGCGGGAAGAAGGGCGCCGAGGGACGAGTGAAGATGCATGTGCGTCGTGGCGACCGCGTGATCGTCATGCGGGGCGACGATGCCGGCAAGGAAGGGACCGTGCTGCGCGTGCTCCCGAAGGAGAACCGGGTTGTCGTCTCCGGGGTGAACATCGTGAAGCGGCATCAGCGTCCCACGCAGGAGAACCAGGAGGGCGGCATCATCTCATTCGAGGCGCCAATCCATGCGTCGAACGTGATGCTGATCGACCCGAAGACGGGTGAGCCGACCCGTTATCGCACGCGGGTGGCCGCGGATGGTACGAAGGAGCGCATCGCGGTCAAGAGCGGGAATCCGATTCCGAAGCCGCGTCAGTAGGTGGCGCTGTGAACGATACTAAGATGAAGCCGAGACTACAGACACACTACGAGGAGTACGTGCTCCCTCGTCTGATCGAGACCTTTGGCTACCGGAACCGGTATCAGGCGCCGAAGCTGGAGAAGGTCGTGATCAACGTCGGGTTGGGCGAGGCTCCGAAGAATGCGAAGCTGCTGGAGTCGGTGGTGCAGGAGATCGCCGACATCACCGGACAGAAGCCGGTGGTAACGCGGGCGCGGAAGGCGATCTCGAACTTCGGCCTGCGTGCGGGGATGCCGATCGGGGTCAAGGTGACGCTGCGGCGGGAGCGGATGTACGAGTTCCTCGACCGTTTCATCAACGTCACTCTCCCCCGGGTGCGCGACTTCCGCGGGCTGCCGACCCGTTCGTTCGATGGCCGGGGTAATTATACGCTCGGGTTGAAGGAGCAGATCATCTTCCCCGAGATCGAGTACGACAAGGTGCAGAAGATCCACGGGATGGACATCGTCTTCTGCACGACCGCGGAGCGCGACGACGAGGCGCTCGCGCTGCTGCGGGAGATGGGGATGCCGTTCCGTGGTGAGACGCCGGTCGTCGTCGGTGCGACGGGCGGTCAGGCATAGCGAGGGAAGATGGCGAGAAAGGCGTTGATCGAGAAGTCGCGGAGGAAGCCGAAGTTCGAGGTGCGGCAGCGCAATCGTTGCGCGCGTTGCGGCCGTGCGCGTGCCTTCCTGCGCAAGTTCGGGCTCTGCCGGATATGCTTCCGGGAGATGGCGCTGCGGGGCGAGATCCCCGGGGTGCGCAAGGCGAGCTGGTGAGAGGCATCGTCCTCAGCTCTGTTCATTTCTGATTCCTTTAAGTCCGGCGTCGGGTCCGGATACTATAGGAGAGTCATTCCAGCATGATGACAGATCCGATAGCCGACATGCTCACGCGAATCCGCAATGCGGGTGCGGCTCGCCTGCGGCGCGTGGACATGCCGGTGTCCAAGTTGAAGACCGAGATCGCGCGTATCCTCAAGGAGAACCATTTCATTCAGGACTATAAGGTCCTGGACGATGGTCGGCATGGTGTACTGCGCATCTATCTGAAGTATTATCAGGAGCGTCCGGTCATCCGGAACATCGAGCGGGTGTCGCGTCCTGGGCGGAGGCGTTATGCGGGGGTCGCGGAGCTGCCGCGAGTCCGTAACGGGCTCGGGATGGCGATCGTCTCGACCTCGCGGGGCGTACTCTCGGACCGGGAGGCACGGGCCCAGAACGTCGGCGGCGAGATCCTCGCCTTGGTCTGGTAGGCGGGAGGAATAGATGTCGCGTATTGGAAGGAAGCCGATCGCGGTCCCTGCCGGGGTCGAGGTTACGATCGATGGGTCGACGGTCCGGGTGAAGGGCCCGAAGGGTGAGCTTCGGCAGACGTTCCGCCCGGAGATGCGTATCGTCCATGAGGACGGGAAGCTGCGTGTTGAGCGGCCGAGCGACGCGAAGACGCATCGTGCGCTGCATGGTCTCACGCGGGCGCTCCTGGCCAACATGGTCCAGGGTGTGACGGAGGGGTTCCGGAAGCCCCTGGAGATCGTCGGGGTTGGTTATCGCGCCGAGAAGCGCGGTGATGTCCTGGTGCTGCACCTGGGCTACTCGCATTCCATCGAGTATCCGCAGCCGGAGGGGATCACTATCACGACGCCGAACCAGACGACGGTGGTCGTCGAGGGTATCGACCGGCAGCGGGTCGGTCAGGTCGCGGCGGAGATTCGTTCGTTCCGTCCGCCGGAGCCCTACAAGGGTAAGGGGATCCGGTATCAGGGCGAGGTGGTCCGGCGCAAGGCCGGTAAGGCGGGCGGCAAGTAAGCGCTGGGAGCGAATAGCATGTCGAGGAATAGCAAGACGGCGCAGCGGGAGGTACAGCGCCAGCGGCGCCATCGTCGCGTCCGGAGGAAGGTACTGGGTACGCCCGAGCGTCTGCGTTTGGTCGTTCACCGGTCGCACAAGAACATTCAGGGCCACGTGGTGGATGACATTGCCGGGCGGGTGCTGCTCGGGGTCTCGACGCTGGCGCCGGAACTGGCGCAGCTGCGCGCCGATGGCGCGAAGAAGACGGAGCTCTCGCGTGCTGCCGGGAAGCTCCTGGCGGAGAAGGCGCGGGCTGCCGGCGTGACTAAGGTGGTCTTCGATCGTGGCGGGTATCTCTACCACGGCCGGGTCGCCGCGTTTGCCGAGGGCGCCCGCGAGGGTGGATTGGAGTTCTGAGGAATCGGGTCCGGGTGAGAATGGTGCCGGCGAGCGGCCGGGACACGGATCGCCCGGACACTAGCCCCTGAATAGGGAGAAGTGTCGGATGGTGAAAGAACAGCGTGGGGGCGGTGGACGACGGAACCGGGCCGAGACGGACCTGGTGGAGAACGTCGTTTTCATCAACCGTGTCGCCAAGGTCGTCAAGGGTGGTCGGCGTTTCTCGTTCACGGCCCTGGTAGCCGTGGGGGATCGTGAGGGCCAGGTCGGCATTGCGATCGGCAAGGCGAACGAGGTCTCCGAGGCGATCCGGAAGGGGCTGGAGCAGGCTCGGCGGAACATGATCACGGTTCCCCTGGTGGGTGGCACGGTCCCCCACGAGGTGATGGGTGAGCATGGTGCCGGCCGGGTCCTGATCAAGCCGGCGCGGCCGGGTACCGGTGTGATCGCCGGTGGGCCGGTCCGTGCTGTCCTGGAGGCGGTCGGTATCACGGATGTATTGACCAAGAGTCTCGGCTCGAACAACCCGATCAACATGGTGCGGGCGACGATGCGTGGTCTCGAGCAGCTCGTCACCGCCGAGGTCGTCGCGGCCGAGCGAGGGATCACTGTTGAGCAGTTGGGGGTACGTCGTGGCTGAGAAGGCGAAGGCGTCGACCGGGCGGCTCCTGAGGATCACGCAGATCCGCAGCGGGATCGGACGGCCGGAGGTTCATCGCCGTACGTTGAAGGCGCTGGGGTTGCGGCGGCATCAGCAGACGGTGGTGCAGGAAGACAACCCGGCGATCCGGGGGATGATAGAACAGGTCCGGCATCTGGTAGCCGTAGAAGAGATCGAGGGAGGCGAGGCGTAAATGGCGGACCTCAGCAATCTGCGCCGGCCGGAGGGGGCGCATCGGGCGCGTAAGCGTTTGGGTCGCGGCCCTGGTTCCGGTTTGGGCAAGACGAGTGGCAAGGGTCACAAGGGTCAGAAGGCGCGTACGGGCGGGACGGTGCCACCGTGGTTCGAGGGTGGTCAGATGCCGCTGCAGCGGCGTATCCCGAAGCGCGGTTTCAAGAGCCCGTTCCGTCGTGAGTATGAGATCGTGAACCTCTCGGCGCTGGAGGCGCTGGAGGAGGAGACGATCACCTTCGAAGTACTGCAGCAGCATCGGCTCGTGGACCTCGGTAAGGGGCGGCCGGTGAAGATCCTCGGGGATGGCGCTCTGAGCCGGAAGATCGTTGTGCAGGCGCACGCGGTCAGCGCCGGTGCGCGTGCGAAGATCGAGGCTGCGGGTGGCAGCGTTGAGTTGGTAGAGGGCTGATATCGATGGCGAATCCGATCCCCAACCTCTTTCGTATTCCGGAGCTGAAGCAGAAGATCCTCTTCACGCTCCTGGCGCTGCTGGTCTACCGTATCGGTGCCCACATCACGGCACCGGGGGTGGATGTGCAGGCGCTGAAGGCGATGGTCGGCAATCTGCAGGGCACGCTCTTCGGAGTCTACGATATGTTCGTCGGCGGCGCCCTGAGCCGCGCGACGGTGATGTCGCTGGGGATCATGCCCTACATCTCTGCCAGCATCGTGTTCCAGCTGTTGGCCGCGGTCGTCCCCTCTCTCGAGAAGATGCAGAAGGAGGGAGAGGATGGCCGCAAGAAGCTGACGCAGTGGACCCGTTACGCCACGGTGGTGCTGGCGCTGCTGCAAGCGAGCGGCTACGCGGTCTGGTTGAACTCGACGCCGGGCGTCGTGCAGATGTCGAGCTTCGCGTTCCTGGTCTCGACCGGGCTCGTAATGACGACTGGTGCGATCTTCGCGATGTGGCTCGGGGAGCAGATCACGGAGCGTGGGCTGGGCAACGGCGCGTCGCTTCTGATCTTCTTCTCGATCATCGAGGGGTTCCCGGGGGCGATCGCGCGGACGCTCGAGGCGTTGACGACCGGTGTGATCAACATCTTCCAGTTGGTTGGCCTCCTCCTCGCCATGGTGGTGATCGTCGGCGGGGTGGTCGCGATGACGATGGCGGTGCGCAAGATCCCGGTGCAGATCCCGCGGAAGGTGATCGGGCGCGGCCGGGTGCGCGAGGGGCAGAAGAGTTTCATCCCGCTACGTATCAACTCGGCGGGGGTGATGCCTATCATCTTCGCGCAGTCGTTCATCATCATCCCTGGTACGATCGCGCAGTTCAGCAGCAGTGAGACGCTGCGGCGGGTCGCGGAGTGGCTGCAGCCGGGGACCTGGCTGTACGCGCTGCTCTACGGCATCCTGATCCTGTTCTTCACGTATTTCTATACCGCGATCATCTTCAATCCGGTGGATATCGCGGAGAACCTGAAGAAGCAGGGTGGGTTCGTCCCCGGGGTGAAGCCCGGGGCGCGGACGGCGGAGTACATCGACCACGTCTTGAGCCGGATCACGATACCCGGCGCGATCTATCTGGCGATCGTCGCGCTGCTGCCGTTCATGATCTTCTCGCTCTTCAACGTGGGGAACCTCTTCTTCTTCGGTGGCACCTCGCTGCTGATCGTGGTCGGCGTGGCGCTGGACACGGTACAGCAGGTCCAGCAGCACATGATGCTGCGGCATTACGAAGGGTTCATGAAGAAGGGCAGGGTCCGGTTCCGCGGGCGGCAGCGGTATATGTGACCCCGGTGAAATCGAACGATCTCTATATACGATAGATGAATCTGATCCTGCTCGGGGCTCCCGGTGCCGGCAAGGGCACCCAGGGAGCCCTCCTTGCCGAACGTCATGGGTTGAAGCGGATCTCGACCGGCGACCTCCTGCGGGATGCGGTGCGCCGTGGCACGCCGCTCGGGCAGCGGGCCAAGGGGTACATGGATGCCGGCGAGCTGGTTCCGGACGCTATCATCCTCGATCTAGTGCGTGAGGTGTTGGTCTCGGACGTGGATGGCGGTGCCGGCTTCATCCTGGACGGCTTCCCGCGCACGCTGCCGCAGGCGCAGGCGCTGGATAGGCTACTGGCGGATCTCGGTCAGCCGCTCGACGCCGTCGTCGTGATCGATGTACCGGACGATGTGCTGGTCAAGAGGTTGAGCGGTCGGCGGAGCTGCCCGAACTGCGGCTCGGTATACAACATTTATTTCGAGCCGCCGCGTGAGTCCGGGCTATGCGACAGGTGTGGTAACGCCTTGACGGAGCGTGCGGACGATGCCGCGGATACGGTTCGTCACCGGCTCGAGGTCTACCGGAAGCAGACCGCACCATTGATCGCGTATTACGAGGCGAGCCCCACCCCGGTCCATCACCTCGATGGTGATCGGCCGACGGCGGAGGTGGCCGAGGCGCTCAACCGGGCGTTGGCATTGTGATCCCGCTCAAGACGCCGGAAGAGATCGACGCGATCGCGCGTGCGGGAGCCATCATCGGGAGGCTTTTCGAGGAGATCCCGGCGCGTATCGCGCCCGGGGTGACTACGGCGGAGCTGGATCGTTTCGTAGAGGAATACATCGTCAGTCACGACGGCGCGGTCCCCTCGTTCAAGGGGTTATACGGCTTCCCGGCGAGCGCGTGCATCTCGGTCAATCACGAGGTCGTCCATGGGATCCCGAGCTCTAGCAGGGTGCTCAAGGAAGGTGACCTGGTGAGCATCGACGTCGGCGTCAAACTCGCTGGGTGGCACGCCGACTCGGCCCGCACGTTCGGGGTAGGGGAGGTGGATGAGGAGGCTGCGCGGCTGATGGAGGTGACGCGCGGGGCGCTCATGGCGGGGATCGGGGAGGCCGTGGCCGGTAAGCGCATGGGCGACATCGGAGCCGCGATCCAGCGGGTCGCGGAGGGTGCCGGGTACAGTATCGTGCGGGAGCTCGTCGGGCACGGTGTAGGCCGGGCGTTGCACGAGGAGCCGCAGGTGCCGAACTTCGGGAAGCCGGGGCGAGGCTTGCTCCTGCGCCCCGGGATGGTCCTGGCGATCGAGCCGATGATCAACGAAGGGGGCGAAGAGGTGCGGACGCTCTCGGACCGGTGGACGGTGGTCACGCTCGATCGGAGCAGGAGCGCGCATTTCGAGCACACGGTCGCGATCATGGAATCGGGTCCGGCGCGTATACTGACGCTCGGCTGAAGTCGTTCGGGGTTGCTCCTGTTGGTCGTTTCAAGTATATTGGATAGCTGTTCGATAAACTCGACAAAGGCGGCGGTGATGAAGGTTCGGAGTAGCGTAAAGCCGATCTGTGAGCATTGTAGGGTGATCAAGCGTGCCGGCGTGGTACGCGTGATCTGCAAGCGTAACCCGCGTCACAAGCAGCGTCAGGGGTAGGCGTATGGCACGTATCGCAGGTGTCGATCTCCCGCGTAACAAGCGGGTGGAGATCGCGCTCACGTATGTATACGGGATCGGTCTGCCGACTTCGCAGCGTCTCCTGGCGGAGACCGGGGTCGACCCGAACCGTCGTGTCCATGAGCTGACGGACGACGAGGTGAACCGGCTGCGTCGTGCTATCGAGTCCTCGGTGAAGGTCGAGGGTGCGTTGCGGACCGAGGTTTCGATGAACATCAAGCGGTTGATGGACATCGGTTGTTATCGTGGTCTGCGTCATCGTCGTGGGTTGCCGGTCCGTGGTCAGCGGACGCATACGAACGCGCGTACGCACAAGGGTGTGCGTCGTGCGATCGCGGGTAAGAAGAAGCCTCCGAAGAAGTAGTGATCGTTTCACGGCCAGCGAGCGAGTAAGGCGTAATGGCTAATCCTAAGAAGGGGGCGCGTCCGAAGCGGGCGCGTCGTGCTGTCGAGGCAGAGGGTGTGGCACACATCACCGCCACCTTCAACAACACGTTGGTGACGATCACCGACATGGCGGGGAACGTGGTGGTGTGGGGTTCGGCCGGTAAGGCTGGTTTCAAGGGGTCGAAGAAGTCGACGCCGTTTGCCGCGACGGTGGCGGCCGAGCAGGTTGGTCGCGAGGCGGTCAACCTCGGGATGCGCCGTATCCATGTACGGGTTCAGGGGCCGGGGAGCGGTCGTGAGTCGGCGATCCAGGCTCTGGCCGCGGCGGGGCTGGCGGTGCGTTCGATTCGCGATGTGACGCCGATCCCGCATAATGGCTGCCGGGCGCCGAAGAAGCGCCGGGTCTGATTTCGTTGGTAAGACGGGCGGACACGGGTGTGTCCGCCGGGTGTAAACCGCACGGACCGTCCGGGCGGGACGAAGCCGGGTGTGAACGACGTAGGTAGAGGAGAAGACGGTTCAGTATGGGACGTTATACGGGTCCAGTTTGCCGGCTCTGTCGGCGCGAGGGTCAGAAGCTGTTCCTGAAGGGGACGAAGTGCTACACTGACAAGTGCCCGATCGAGCGGCGTAACTATGCTCCGGGCCAGCACGGTCTGGTGCAGGCGCGCCGGCGCAAGGCTTCTGATTATGCGCAGCAGCTGCGTGAGAAGCAGAAGGTGAAGCGCATCTATGGTGTTTCGGAGCGGTATTTCCGGAACCTGTACGAGCGTGCTGCGCGCCAGCCTGGTGTCACCGGTGAGAACCTCCTGATCGCGCTGGAGCGTCGGCTGGACAACATCGTCTATCGGATGAACTTCGCGAGCAGCCGGAAGCAGGCGCGGCAGCTCGTGCGGCATGGTCATATCGAGGTCGACGGTCGGGTGATCGACATTCCGAGCTATCCGGTGAAGCCGGGTTCGGAGATCCGCGTGCGTGCGGATTCGCGCGATCTGCTACCGGTGCAGGCGGCGTTGGAGTCGAAGACGCGGGCGGAGACGGTCCGTTGGTTGGCGGTGGATCCCGATACGCGGACCGGCCGGATGTTGGAGCGTCCGACCCGTGCGGACATTCCGCTCGCGGTGCAGGAGCAGTTGATCGTCGAGTTGTATTCGAAGTAATACGGGTCGCTTGTAACCAACCGGTAATGGACCGGGGAGGTAGACCGTGGAGCTAGATCTTACCGGCCTCGTGCTTCCGCAGCGCATCGAGGTGGAGGAGCGTTCGGCGGACGGGCGCATCGCTCAGTTCGTGATGGCGCCGCTGGAGCGCGGGTTTGGCCAGACGTTGGGGAACAGTATACGTCGTATACTGTTGTCTTCGCTGCGTGGCACGGCGGTGTGGGCGTTCCGTATCGACGGAGTGGTTCACGAGCATCAGACGGTGCCGGGCGTAGTCGAGGATGTGCACCAGATCATCAAGAACCTGAAGGCGCTGGTTCTGAAGCTGGATGACGATCGTGACGAAGCGACGCTCGAGCTGCGGGTCGACCGTGCTGGTGCCGTGAAGGCCGGTGCGATCGAGAAGACGGGGTTCGTCACGATCATCAACCCCGAGCATCATCTCTTCACGCTGCAGGAGGACCAGGAGGTCCGGATGGAGCTGCACGTGAACAAGGGGCGGGGTTTCGTGTCGGCGGATCAGCACGTGGTGCCGAAGGGGAGCCCGGTGGATCTGGTGCGTATCGACTCGATCTACAACCCGGTCTTGCGTGCGAACTTCACGGTCGAGGAGACGCGTGTCGGCCAGCGCACGGACTATGACCGGTTGACGCTCTTGGTCGAGACGAACGGCGGGATCGCGCCGGAGGATGCGGTGGCGTACGCCGCGGAGTTGGCGCGTAAGCACTTCGCGTACATGCTGCGTTTCGGTGCCGCGGGTGCGGAGCAGCCGCCGGTGGCCGGCGCGGTGAAGGTGCCGAGCGCGCTGCGTGATCTCTTCCGTCGGCCGATCGACGAGCTCGCCGAGTTGTCGGTGCGTTCGGTGAATTCGCTGAAGAAGGAGCGGATCATCACGCTGGGCGATCTGGTCCAGCGTACGGAGGACGAGATGCTGAAGATCGACAACTTCGGTGTCAAGTCGCTGGAGGAGATCCGTCAGTTCTTGAAGGAGCACAGTCTTCACTTCGGTATGAAGCTGGAGGAGGGTGAGGACGGCGAGCTCTATCTACTGGACCAGGCGCATACGTCGGAGGACGCGGCTGCCGAGGTAGCAGAGGCGTCTGGAGAGGAGCAGGCGTAGGATGAGGCATCGGAAGAAGGGGCGTCATTTCTCGCGGACGTCCGAGCATCGCAAGATGATGTTGCGGAATCTTGCGATATCGTTGGTCCGTCATGGTCGTATCGAGACCACGACGGCGAAGGCGAAGGAGCTGCGTAGCTTCGTGGAGCCGTTGATCACGCGCGCGAAGCGTGGCGATCTGCATGCGCGGCGTATCGTTGGTCGTCAGATCCACGACCGCGAGGCGCTGACGAAGCTGTTCGAGGAGATCGCGCCGCGGTATGCGGAGCGGCCGGGTGGCTATACGCGGGTCCTGCAGCTGGGTCACCGTGCCGGCGATGCGGCCGACATGGCACTGATCGAACTCGTGGAGTAGGAGTATAATCCATGACCGAGAGACCGATAGGCCGTAACAGTTCCACGGGCAAGCTGGGGCTGCTGTGGATGGTATTGGCCGTAGTTGCGATGGGTGGGTTCATGGCGTGGTTGGCGGTGAACTCGCCAGAGCCGCAGGCGGTTGCGGTCGTGGATGAGGGGATGAAGGCGGCCGGATCTGGCGAATTCACTCCGGGCCAGCAGGTGGCGCTGGACGACATCGCGGCTGGTCCCGAGGCGTTCGTAGGCCGGGAGATCACGCTGGCGGATGTTTCGGTGAGCAGTCTGTTGGGTGAGACTGCGTTCTGGGTGGTCTCGTCGAAGAACATCCCGTTCTTGATCAAGCTCGGCGATACGCTGGTGGCCGAGGGGATCAAGGTACGTGACGGCCAGGTGGTGACGGTGGTCGGTCCGGTCCGCGCGATGTCGGCGGCGGTCCTGGACGAGTGGCAGCGCACCGGTGTGTTGCGTTCGGAGTCGGACCGCCAGGTTGCCGAGTACGCGACGGCGTATCTGGAGGCGACCGAGCTCAAGGCCGGCAGGGCCGCTAAGGAATAGTTCAACACCATTGGAGTAAGGGAGGCCGTGATGGCCCGCTTTTGCTACGTCTGCGCCAAGGGTCCGTCCTTTGGCAACAACGTGAGTCACGCGAACAACAAGACGCGTCGGCGGTGGCTGCCGAATCTGCGCCGGGTCCATATCGAGACCGAAACCGGCGAGCGGAAGCACGTTCGCGTCTGCACTCGTTGCATCTCCGCTGGGAAGATCCGCAAGGCGTCGTAGCCCGGGGAGGGCAATGCTGGTAGTGGCAACGGCGCTCGATGACGTTCTCCGTCGACGGAGCGCGGGACCGTACATAGGTTGCCAGGCGAGTGGGAGCCCGGTGCCGGGAGGCGCCGGGCTTTCTGGTGTAATGGCGGTATCTTCGGACCGGCTGGATTGATGGTGGCGGCGCAGGGTCCATCGGGCGGGGTCTTGGCGGGGGTACGCGTCGCGGTGACGCGGGTGCGCGGGAGGACGACGGGGTTGAGCCGTGGACTCGCCGCGCTCGGTGCGGAGGTGTTGGAGGCGCCGTTGACGGCGATAGTGCCGCCGGAGGATACGAAGGAGTTGGACGCGGCGGCGCGGGCGGTGGCGGGTTACGATTGGGTGGTGCTGACGTCGGCTGCGGGGGTGGAGGCGTTCGCCGGGGCGTTGGCGCGGGTGGGGGGGGACGCGGGATGTGTGGCGGGGGTGCGGGTTGCGTGCATCGGGCCGGCGACGGCGGCGGCGGCGCGGGGGGTGGGGTGGCGGCCGGCGCTGGTGGCTGAGGAGGCGGTAGCGGAGTCGTTGTTGGAGGGTATCTTACGGGAGGTTGGTGTTGGGGGGGATGGTGCGCGGGTCCTGCTTCCGGTGGCCGAGGGGGCGCGGGATGTGTTGGAGCGGGGGCTGCGTGAGGCGGGGGTGGAGGTGGACAGGGTGACGGCGTATCGAACGGTGCCGGACGAATCCGGAGTGGCGATATTGTTGGCCGCGTTGCGGGACCGGCGACTCGACTGGGTGACCTTCGCGTCACCCTCGGCGGTGGAGGGGGTGGCGCGCAGTGCTGAGGGTGAGCTGGCGGCGCTGGCGGCGGGGGTGAAGATTGCGGCGATCGGGCCGATAACGGCCGCTGCGGCTAGGCGGTACGGGCTCGCGGTCGAGGTCGAGGCGACGGAGCATACGACGGGCGGGCTGTTGCGTGCGCTGGTAGATTATTACGGTAGAGCGTCCGAGCGGCGGCATTCGAATGAACAGTCTGCGAGGGAGTAGCAGATGAAGGAGACGAGCGGGATCGAGGGTTTGTTGGGCCGTATCAGGTCGAAGGAAGTAGTCTGCGGCGTCGTCGGCCTGGGGTATGTCGGTCTCCCACTGGCGTACGAGCTGGCGCGTGCCGGATTCCGGGTGCTCGGGTTCGACGTTTCGGAGCGGATCGTCCGGGGGGTGAACGCGGGCGAGTCGCATATCCGGGATGTCGCGTCGGAGGCGTTGGCGTCGGTCGTGGGGCCCGGCGGGCTGGAGGCGACGACGGACATGGCGCGTCTGGCGGAGTGCGACGCCATCTCGATCTGCGTGCCGACGCCGCTCTCGAAGACGCGCGACCCGGACATCTCTTATGTAGCGTCGGCGGCGAACGCGATCTCGGCCGCGTTGCGGCCGGGGCAGCTGGTGGTGCTGGAATCGACGACGTACCCCGGCACGACGCGGGAACTGGTGCTCCCGGTGTTGGAGCGGAGCGGGCTGAAGGTAGGGGAGGACTTTTTCCTCTGTTTCTCGCCTGAGCGGGTGGACCCGGGCAATCCGACGTGGAACACGGTGAACACGCCGAAGGTGATCGGTGGGATCACCCCGTCTTGCTTGGAGGCGGGCCAGGCGTTGTACAGCCAGGTGATGGAGCGGGTGGTCCCGGTCTCGTCGACGGAGGCGGCGGAGCTGACGAAGCTGCTCGAGAACACCTTCCGCTCGATCAACATCGCGCTGGTCAACGAGATGGCGCAGGTAGCGGACCGGCTGGGAGTAGATGTCTGGGAGGTGATCGACGCCGCGGCTACGAAGCCGTTCGGGTTCATGAAGTTCGTGCCGGGTCCGGGGATCGGCGGGCACTGCATCCCGCTCGACCCGTACTACCTGGTCTGGAAGATGAAGACGCTGAACTACAAGACGCGGATGATCGAGCTGGCGGGTGAGATCAACGCCGAGATGCCGCGTTTCGTGGTGACCAAGGTACAGGATGGACTGAACCGTCATGGCCGGGCGGTGAACGGGAGCCGGATCCTCGTCCTGGGGGTGGCCTACAAGCGGGACATCGACGATGTCCGGGAGAGCCCCGCGCTGGATGTGATGCGGCTGTTGGAGGAGCGAGGCGCGGAGATACGGTACCACGACCCGTACGTGCCGGTGTTGGATGAGGACGGGATCCATCGCAGCAGCGTGGAGCTGACGGACGAGGAGTTGGCGGGGGCGGATTGCGTCGTTATCACGACCGATCACAGTGGTGTGGATTACGAGCGGGTGGTGCGGCTGGCGAAGCTGGTGGTCGACACGCGGAATGCGACGCGCGGGATCGAGGGCGGCCATGTCATCGGGCTCGGCGGGAACGGTACGGAGGGTGAGGCGCGGCCGGCTGGGGCGAAGGCGTTGGCGACGGCGGGGGTGTAGGCGATGGCTGTGCCGTTGTTGGATCTGAAGCGGCAGTACGCGGAGATCGCGGACGAGATCCGTGCGCGGATGGAGCCGGTGATAGCGAACCAGGCGTTCGTGCTCGGCCCGGTGGTGGAGGAGTTCGAGGCGGCGGTGGCGGAGCTACTGGGGGTGACGCACGCGATCGGGGTCGCCTCCGGGACGGATGCGCTGCTCTTGCCGCTGCGGGCGTTGGAGCTGCAGCCGGGCGATGAGGTGATCACGGTACCGTTCACCTTCTTCGCGACGGCCGGGGCGATCCACAACGCCGGAGGCCGGCCGGTCTTCGTCGACATCGATCCCGTGACGTTCAATATCGACCCCGAGCTGGTGGAGGCGGCGATCACGCCGCGGACACGGGCGTTGATACCGGTGCACCTCTTCGGCCAGATGGCCGATATGGAGCCGTTGCGGGAGCTGGCCGACCGTCATGGTCTCTTCCTGCTGGAGGATGCGGCGCAGGCGATCGGGGCGCGGCAGGAGGTAGGCGGCAGTTGGCGCACGACCGGGGAGGTCGGTGATTGCGCCGCGTTTTCGTTCTTCCCGTCGAAGAACCTGGGAGGTTTCGGCGACGGTGGTATGATCGTGACGAACGACGATGCCCTGGCCGCCCGTCTGCGCAAGTTGAGGGTGCATGGCGGGATCCAGATGTACCACCACGAGGAGGTCGGCACCAACTCGCGGCTGGATGCTTTACAAGCCGCGGTGCTGCATGCCAAGTTACCGCACCTGGCGAGGTGGAGCGAGGCGCGGAGGCGGAACGCGGCGTGGTACGATGCCCGGTTCGCGGATCTGGAGCGTGCGGGGAAGGTCGAGCGCCCGCGGGTGTTGGAGAAGAACGAGTCGATCTTCAACCAGTACACCTTGCGGGTGAGGGAGCGCGATGCCCTGCGAAATTGGCTGCAGGAGCGCGGGATAGGGAGCGCGATATATTATCCCCTGCCGCTGCATCTCCAGCCGTGTTTCTCGTATCTGGGCTACGAGCCCGGCTCGTTGCCGGAGAGCGAGCGTGCCGCGGCCGAGGTGCTGTCACTCCCGATCTTCCCGGAGCTGAATCTCGCGGAGCTCGAGGAGGTGGCGGCGGCGATCGAGGCGTTCTACGCTTGAGTGGATGGAACAGGCGGGGTCGCACCGAGGGTGGTGGCTCCGCCAGCGGAATCCGTTTGGTAGTCCTGGGGATCGGTGCGGGGATGCAGTCGGCAGGGACATCGTCGCCGTAGGCCGAGCCGGTGCCGGTGGCACTCAAATTTCATCCCGTGAAGTCACCGTCACATGGGTGTGGCGGTAACTGACGGGAGGTATGAGGGTGGCATCGGTCGACTCGGGCGAGGGTGCGGCGTCGCGCCGGTCGTTGGGAAGGGACAGAATAAGCAGCCTGGCGAGCAGGTTCGGGATGGTTCGTCGCGGTCCGAGATCGAGGCGGTGGGCGAGCCATTGTCGTTTCGTGCGAAACGGGTTGTGGGACCGATCGATTGGGCGTAAAATAATTGTCGGCATCCGTTCCGGGGTGGATAGTAGGTACCGCACCGTTCCGCCCGGCCTCCCTCATGCCGATCCGTGCAGTTCATATTTCAACGATTCAGAGTTGAGAGCGCAGTGAGACCTGTGACGAATAGAGCGGACCTGGGGATCGACCTGTATGCCGATGGTGCGCAGATCGACGAGATCCTGGCAGCATACCGGTCTGGGCTAGCGGATGGCTTCACGACGAATCCTACGCTGATGGTGAAGGCGGGGGTGCGTGACTATCGTGAGTTCGCGCGTGCTATCCTGGCGGAGATTCCGGATCTGCCGGTCTCGTTCGAGGTGATCAGCGACGAGTTCGAGGAGATGGGGCGGCAGGCGCGGGAGATCGCGAGCTGGGGCGCGAATGTCTTCGTGAAGGTTCCGATATCGAACACTCGCGGCGAGTCGTCGCTCCCGCTGATCCGCGAACTCTGTGCGGATGGGGTGCAGGTCAATGCGACGGCGGTGATGACGCTGGAGCAGGTGGCCGGGGTGATCGACGCGGTGCGGGACGATGTGCCGGCGATAGTCTCTATCTTCGCGGGGCGGATCGCGGACACGGGGGTCGACCCGGTGCCGATCATGCGCGAGGCGGTGTCGATGGCGTCGCGTCGTCCGCTGCTGAAGGTCTTGTGGGCGAGTCCGCGCGAGGTCTTGAATCTGTATCAGGCGGCGGCGTGCGGGTGTCATTCGATCGCGGTCACGCCCGACCTGTTGGCGAAGTTGTCGCTGCGGGGGAAGGATCTCACGGAGTTCTCGCGGGAGACGGTCCAGATGTTCTACGACGACGCCTCCCGAGCGGGATACCGGCTCTGATGGCCGGGGGTGGAGGTGCCCCGGTCGTGGTGACCGGGGTTGCGGGTTTCATCGGGAGCAACCTAGCGGACCGGCTCCTCGCCGAGGGGTACCGGGTCATCGGGGTGGACGATCTCTCGTACGGCGTGCTGGAGCAGGTGCCGACGGGGGTCGAGTTCCATCGTATGGACATCCGGGATCCGGGATTGGAGGAGGTGCTCACGGGTGCCGCGGCGATCTTCCACCTAGCGGCGAAGAACTGCATCTCCGATTGTCAGGCGGACCCGGTCGAGACGTGCAGCATCAATGTGCTGGGCACGGTGAATGTATTCGAGGCGGCGCGGCGTGCGGGGGTCCGGCGGGTGATCTACGCGGAGTCGTCGGCGCTCTACGAGGGTTCATCGGTGTTGCCGACTCCGGAGTCCGAGGAGGCGCCGGAGAGCTTCTATGCGGTGAGCAAGGTGGCGGGGCGGCGGTTCGCGGAGGCGTACGCCAGGTTCCACGGGCTGGAGACGACGGCGCTCCGTTACTTCTGCGTCTACGGTCCTCGCCAGGACTATCGCCGGACGATCCCGCCGGTGATGAGTGCGTTCATCCTGCGGCTGCTGCGGGGGGAGCGACCCACGATCTACGGGACGGGGGAGAAGCGCCGGGATTTCGTCTATGTCGACGACGTGAACGACTTCCATCTGCTCTGTCTGACCGACCGGCGGACGGTGGGGGGCGTCTACAATCTCGGCAGCGGCCGGAGCTATTCTGTCCGGGAGATCTTCGACCTGATCAGGGGGTTGCTGGGGGTGGAGCTCGAGCCGGAGTACAAGCCCGACCTCCCGGGGGAGGCGCAGGAGACGCTGGCGGACGTTGGGGCGGCTCGTTCGCTCGGCTGGGAGCCGAGGGTCGGGTTGGAGGAGGGGTTGCGGCGTTCTATCGAGTATATCCGGGAGCATGTGCTCGAGGTCGGTACGTCCCCGGTAGTCATTTCATAGTACAGGGCGCCATGGTAGGTGGCGTGCTGGTTCTCGCCGCGGGTAAGAGCACCCGCATCGCGTCGATAGCCGCCGGGGCACCCAAGCCCCTATTGGAGTTCGGCGGCAAGTCACTGATAGAGTGGAACCTGGAGTGGTTGGTCTCGGCCGGGGTGACCGAGGTCTGGATCAACCTGCATTATCGGCCGGAGGCGATCCGCGCGGCGCTGGGGGATGGCTCGCGCTACGGGGTCCGGATCGAGTACTCGTACGAGCCGGAGCTGTTGGGGACGGCCGGGGCGTGGCGGCGGGTGGCGTCGGATTGGGAGACGACGTCGTTGGTGGTCTATGGTGACAATGTGCTGCGCTTCGATCTCGGGGAGTTCCTGGCGGCGCATCGCAGGACGGGAGCGGTCGCGACGGTGGCGGTGTTCGACCCGGCTCGGCACTGCAACACCGGGATCGCCGGGGGGCACGTAGTGCTGGACGGCGCTGGCCGGATAGCCGAGTTCAGGGAGGGTGCGCCGGGGCGCGACGGGGTGCCCGAGTACGTCAATGCCGGAGCGTATCTACTCGAGCCCGAGGTCTTGGCCGCGATACCGGCGGGGTTCCAGGACTTCGGGCGCGATGTCTTTCCTCGGCTGCTAGCCGGGGGCGGCCTCTATGGGCATGTCATAGAGGATTCGGGATTCTGCTTGGGGTTGGACACGCCGGAGAGTTTCGCCGAGGGTCGGCGCCTGCTCGAGGCGGGGGAGGTGAAGTTGTCATGATCATCACGCGCACGCCGTTCCGGATCACGCTGGGAGGGGGAGGGACGGACCTGCCCTCGTACTACTCGAAGCATGGCGGATTCATCTTCGGGCTGGGGCTTGACAAGTACATGTACATCATGATCGGGCGACCGATCGTGGATGAGAAGATCCGGCTGCACTACACGCGGAGCGAGGTGGTGGACCACGTCTCCGAGCTCCGTCACGAGCTGGCGCGGGAGGCGCTCCGGCTGCATGGGATCGAGCGGGGGATAGAGATCTCGTCGATGGCGGATCTCCCCGCGGGGACGGGGCTGGGCTCGTCGAGCTCGTACTTGGTCGGGTTGTTGGCGGGGCTCCAGCGCTACAAGGGCGTCGAGCTCTCCCCGGCGCGATTGGCGGAGGATGCGTGCCACATCGAGCTGGAGGTACTGGGGAAGGGGATCGGGAAACAGGACCAGTACATGGCGGCGTTCGGGGGGCTGACGGTGCTGGAGATCGCGCCGGACGGCGAGGTTTCGGTGCGCCGGGTGGAGCTCCCGGAGGGGGTGGTCGAGGCGTTCGTCGCGAATACGCACCTCTACTACACCGGGGTGCAGCGTGATGCGGAGGAGGTGTTGCGGCCGCAGAACGAGGCGCTGAAGGCTGTATCGGGGGAGGGGGCGGAGGGGGCGGCGAGCTCGGACAACGGCGCGGTGCCTGCCGGATCGCAGGAGCGGGCGCGGGTGGTGGAAGATTCGCTGCATCGGATCAAGGATCTGGGATACCGGATCCTGGAGGCGATCGAGTCGGGCGACCTGGATGGGTGGGGACGGCTGCTGCACGAGCACTGGGAGCACAAGAAGAAGATGTCGGAGCGGATCACCCTCTCGGCGGTGGACCGGATCTACGAGGAGGTCCGAGCGAAGTATGGGGTGCTGGGGGGGAAGATCGCGGGCGCGGGCGGGGGTGGGTTCCTGATGCTCTACGCGCCGGACCGGCACGAGGAGTTGGAGAGCTTCATGGCGTCGCAGGGGATGCGGCGGTTGCGTTACGGGGTGTCGTACCGGGGCGCCGAGGTGGTGGCCGACCTGCGGACGGAAGCTGGGGTTGCGGCGGGGGCAGACAGTCGAGTGGTGGTGGGGTGATGGCGGAGTACCCTGGGTTGGAGGGGCTCTCCCGGCCGCGGCCGAATCTGGCGGGGCACGGGGTGTTGGTGACGGGGGGGAGCAGCGGGATAGGGTACGCGTGCGCCGAGGAGGTGCTGCGGGCCGGGGGGAGGGTGGTGGTGTCGGCACGGGGGGCGGAAGGGGGGGCGCGGGCGGTGGAGCGGGTGGCCGCGGAGTATGGCGCCGGGC
>Ga0180216_1001189_pt1 | contig 23950 bp, 26 predicted proteins | sample eDN3rd37CBELigMG_FD_128879 | JGI IMG/M metagenome (GOLD analysis project Ga0180216, IMG submission 128879) | Enriched Miracle-Growth compost microbial communities from Emeryville, California, USA - eDNA 3rd pass 37_C BE-Lig MG (version 2)... ...
CCGCGGCGGCCGCCCCCGACGGCGCCCCCGCCGCCGCCGCCGCCGCCGCCGCCGCCGCCGAGGCGACCGCCCCGCCTGCGACGCCGCTGTCGCCCAAGTCGGCGGCCGCGCTGCCGTACACGCGCGTCTTCGAAGTCGCGCCCGCGCCCGACGGCACGCCGCTCACCGCCGCCGCCGTCCTCCGCGACGTCGCCCGCCAGCGCTACAACGCCGAGGCCGACCTCGACCAGTCCGTCGACTCGGTCGACCCGGACAAGCGCATCCGCGCCATCGTTGCCGCGCACATGCTCTCCGTCGAGGCCATCGCAGGTGCACGCGCTTGCCTATCGATACGCGGCCTGCGCGCGCTGGATCCCGGGCGCTGATCCTGCGCGTGGCAAGGTGCCTCCTGGGCGGGCGGTTCGCGGGATCCGCAGCCGACGGCAGGCGGCTGCCGACCACGCTGCTGGACGACGCCGAGGACGTGCTCAACCTGGGCGGCCACTGGGGCGCCACGTTCCCCAGCCGGATCTGGCTCGTGGCGCGGCCGCGTGATCTGACGATCGAGCTGGAACGCAGCGTCCCGCAGGTATGCGGCAGGGATCTAGGGACTGGCCGCGTTTCGGGGCGAGATCCTGACGCGTTCGCGCCGCAGCGAGCTGCCAACTGAGGCTGCTCGCAGGACGGCCTGGACGATGGCCTCCGCGACGCCGTGGTGCTGGTGCGCGAGGCCGCCCTGGCCGTGCTGCCCACGTTTGATCGCTGGATGGCGTGCAACGCGAAGCTGCCGGAGGTCAAGGGCGCCTTTGACGAGCTGGTCGGCGCTCTTGCCGAGCTCCAAAAGGCGTGGGCGGCGGCGCAGCCGGCCCCGCAGCCCGAGGCTGTGCAGCCTCAGGAACGCCTGGCCTTGCTTGCGACCGAGCTGAACGGCGAGGACGTCGTTGACCTTGCCGGTACGGCCCTGCCGTCGGTGCACGTTGGTGAGAGGCCGTGGCAGCGTCGGTTCACGCGGGCGCACGACACTCGCGCCTCACACATGTTGTCGTTAGAATCGCCGTACGCCACGGACATGTTAGGCCGCCTGCGCGAGTCCCTGGTCCATCGCCTCTCCGGCCTGCACGTCTACCTGGCCTTCCTGAGCCACCGCGCCTTGCACGGCAAGGTATGCCGCGCCCCGCCCTCCATCAAGACATGCCCGAACTGGAACTTAAGCGGCGTTCTCTTCCGTGTGCATGACCAAGCGAATCGCAGCCGCTGCCGCTGCCACCGCCGGTGTGGACGGATGCCGACGTGCCCGACGCGGCTCCGGCCACGCCGACCTCGGCGGCCTCGGCCGCCCGGCCGCCCGAGACGCCGCTGTCCCCGGTCGCTAAGACGCCCGACACGCCACTGTCCGCGGCTGGCGAGGAGTCTGAGGCCACTGCCGCGAGCGCCTCGCCCGCCCCCAAGCCGACCAAGAGCGTGACACAGACCAGCGCGAGCCGCTTCGCGTCGTCCGAGGGTGCGAACGACACCTCCCCTCCGGCTGCCACGCCGGCTGCGGAGACGCCCGCCGAGGCTACGCCAGCTGCGGAGACGCCAGTTGCGGAGGCGCCGGCTGCTGAGACGCCTGCGGCTGCAGCGTCCGCTGCAGACGTGGCGCCGGACGTGGCGCCGGACGTGGCGCCGGACAGCGTACCCACCGTGCAGGTGGCAGAGAGCACGCCGAACAAGGCCGGGACGCCCTCGCCGGGCCTGTTGGCCAGCGGCTCGTCGAGCGAGCTCGGTCTGGAGCGGCAGGGGTCGCGGTCGCTGCTGCGCGCCGCGGCCGAGTCGCTGCCGCTGCTGCAGCCGGTGCCGGCGCTGAAGGTGCCCGAGGCGAGCACGACGCCGCTGTCGGCCACGGCGGTGCTGGCGCGCACGATGGCGCCGTCGGCGGAGCCCCGCGCGAACGGCATGGTCACGAGCGAGTCCATGTCGTCGCTGGGCACGGCGGCCGTGGCGCCCATGTACTCGGCAGTCGGGTCGCCGATGGAGTCGGCCGCCGCGGTGACGCCCGGCACGGCGACGGTGGCCGCGCGGCTGGACATCGCGCCGCTGTACCTGGAGCGCGACGGCCGCACGCGCCGCGCGGCGCTGTCCAGCACGACCACGTCCTACGCCGCGGACCTGGCGCAGCTCTTCGAGGCGCGGTTCGACGGCGCGCCGCTGCGTGCCGGCGCGCAGTTCTACGTGCGCGATCCGAACGGTGCGTTCCGCGGTTTGAGGACGCCCGCGCGACCGACCGTGTCGGAGAGGCTCACGGGTCTCGCACGCCCAGAGGTGCTCGCTGGGGGTGTGTGCAGGGACCGTGTTTTACGAGCTGGAGGAGCTCGCATGGCTGCAGCCGGGCTGCACGGTCAAGGCGGTCTGGCCGGGCGAGCAGGCGGTCAGCGACGGCGTGGCCGCCGCGCTGGCGGCCCTGACGACGGAGGTCGGCCAGCTGCGCGCCAGCCTGGGTGGCGCACCCGCCGCCGTGCCGGCGAGCCGGCGCGTGAGCAGCGCCGACGCCGTGGCGTCCAGCGAGTCGACCACGGCATCGCGCAGCGGGGCGCGCGCAAGCGTCGCGCCGGACCGTGCGACGGTATGCGATCGCACGTTGAAGACCGTGTAGGTCTACGTTGCGGTTGCTCGCAAGCACTGATGCTCACAAGCACTCCAGCTCGCCATGGTGGGTGCCGCACGATCGCACAGGCGCCGCAGGCGGCGGTCGCCCAGTTGCGGGCCGACTTGGCGACGCTGCAGACGGCCGCGGCCGACATGCGACGCCAGATTGCGCACGACCTGGGCAAGGCCGTGCGCGTGGCGAGCAAGGCGCGCGCGGCCGCGCAGACGGCGCCGGCGGCCGGCACCGTGCGCCAGCTGACGGTGGAGCGCGAGCACATGCTGCAAATGTCGCGCGAGGTCGCCGACAAGCTGGAGGAGCTCCGGCTAGCCGTCGACACCCTGCGTGTCGACGTGACGCGGCGCAAGGTCAAGCCGGCGGCGGTACGGCGTTTGAGAACACCCGGCCACCGACGCCGCTTGAGCTGGAAGCTGACGCCGCGCGCTGCGCCGTGCCCCTGCCGGAGCGGGATGCCGCCGCAGTCGCACCTGACGGTCATGTCGTTCGAGCTCAAGGCGGTTGGCGAAAAGATCGACAAGCTCGCCGAGTACCTCAACAGCGCCAAGCCGCGGTGGAAGAAAATGTGGGAGAAGGAGCTGCAGGACATTGTGGCCGAGCAAAAGCTCGTCAAGGAGCAGGACGCCGTGCTGCAGGACTACGACGACCTGCAGCACAAGCTCGAGAGCGTGTTTGAGCAGCTGATCCTCGTAAGCAACCATCGGTTAGTAGGTTGCACTGGCTCTGCCTCGTGCTGACGGGGTCGCGATTGCATGCAGCACGATGACCGGGCGATGCGGACAGGTGTGCAAGCAGCTCGGGACCAAGCAGCCCGAGCCGCTGCACTTTGTCCCACCGGTTGATGGTAAGGCTACCTACCTCCCCGGCAAGCTGCGATTTATTGTATACTGCCGCTGACGCTATGAACATGGTGTTGACGTGGTTGGCCGGGCGGTCCAGACTACGGGTTGAGCGACAAGGACCGGCGCGAGTCGCTGCTGACGGCGATCCAGTCGATCAGCCAGGACGTGTCGAAGCGCCGCCTGGAGGCGATGGCGGCCGCGGAGAAAGTGCGCCGCGTCGCGCTGGCCGCCCGGGTCGACCCGTTCGAGGAGGAGCTGACGGGCTACGTCAAGGAGCACCGCTTCCGCCGGTCCGTCAACATCGAGGACCTCGAGCGCGAGCGCGAGCGCCGCAACCGCGAGCTGCTGTTTGGCACGGCGCCGGCCACGACGGCCAGCGGGTGAGCGGCGGCTTGGATGTGCTGTGCTGTGTGCCCCACGGCGGCGATCCGTGCGGCGGTCTGTTTTATGCTGTGGTGCCGGTTCTCTTTTTCCCTTTTTGCTGGCTCGGTGTGCTGTGGCGTGCGAATGTCAACTGTACGAAGCGATGCCGCGACGGCCCCGGCGCGGACCGCGGACGTCCCTCCTGTACTATAGTTTGCAAGGTTATACATTATCGACGAGGAGCGCGCCACTGTACACATAATCGTCGTCGCCCCCCGGCCAGCCGCTAGCGGCGGCCGGGGACCGCAAGAATCGCAAGCTCTTGCCGGTTCACACAATGTCCGAAGACACCTTGGCGGTCTTGATGCCCAGGGCCGCCGCAAACTTGGAGTTCTTTTCTTCGATGGCTTTCGCCAGGACGTGTGTGTCTTGCGTTCTGCCGTCCCAGGCACACGGACGCAGCAGCAGGTGCGAAGGCCACAGTCACTTAGCACTCGGACGCTTCACGCCATGGTCGCGTTGTCAACACGCGACGTACTCTTTATCGCCCGGCCGTGCCTTCTTGGCGGCCGGTTCGTCGCCGCGCGCGAGCGCCTCCAGCTTCTTTTTCCGGAACTCGGCGACCTCCTGCTCGATTTCGTCCTCCGGCAGCCTGCGTGGCCAAAGACCGCACGTAGGAGACGGACCGACCAGTATCAGCACGGCGGGGCGCCCATGGGGGCGCGATAAAGGCGCCGAGCCGGCGGCACGCACCCTCGCTCCTGCAGCTCTTCCTCCAGCAGCAGGCACTCCACCTCAATCTTGCGGCGGCGCTCGTGCTCGAGCAGCTCCGGGTTGCTCTTGCGCGGCTCGACCGCCTTCAGGTCCCGGTCGCGCAGCTCCTCGGTGTACTCGACCTGCGGCCGCTTCCGGACGTGGCTGAGGTTGCGCTGCACGTAGCCGTTCGTGCCCGAGCCACGCGGCGTCTGCACACGCGATAATACGCAGCACACAGCTGGAGTGGGCGGGTCAGTGCGCGGGAGGGCGAGGCCTCGCGAGCGGCCGCGGTCAGCGGCAACGTACCGGCAGGCCGACGTTGCCGTACGACATTGTCGCAGCGTGTCCAGCGGGCTCAGCCGCGCTTATCCCGCGTCGGTCTGTCGCACAGAAGCACGGCCAGGGGCGAACGCCACTGCAAGGCAGGGTTAGCCCCCGACCTCCTCGAGGCGGCGTCCTGCGCCTCTAGCTTGTCTGTGCTGCCGCAGCCCCCCGACACGATTTCCAGCAGGACCAAACTTCAGCGCCACCTCCAGCGCTTCCTCCAGCTCCTCCAGCCGCTCCTCCAGCCGCTCCTCCAGCCGCTTCTCCAGCCGCTCCTCCAGCTCCTCCGGCACCGCCGGCGCTTCCTTTGTGCGCCGTCGCCGCCGTCGCCTGCGGACGCACCAACTTCGCTTCAATGGTCCAGCGAAGGCGTTTGGTTTGTGACACGCGACTGACACCAACGCCCCAACTCACACGCAGAGACACAGGCGTCCACACCGCATCACCACCTTCTCAAGAAGGCATCAGTTCTTATCTATACCGAGGATAAGCATTCTAAGGCCCCAACTTATCTACAGAACACGGGGTTTAAAAGCGCCGTTTATAAACAATGACAAGAACCGTCCTTCATCAATGACAAAGAAGCGATTGGAAGGTCCCAACTGTTCGAAGGTAAGAAGGACCTTACCCCGTCCCTCATTGGTGCCAAGAAGGTCCACAACGAACCGGTGGCGCTACAGTGGCGCAACATTGTTCAAGCGGCGCGGCAGCCGCGATCGCGCGACGGTGTGCACTAGGAAACCTAGAGCGATCGGCTAGGGGAGCCGGCGGCCAGTGTACGGACGAGGGAGGCGAGCATGCAGGCAGGGTTGTAGTCCTGTGGGATCGGCGCTTGGACGCGGCTGGGCAGGCATGGACGCCGCGGTGATCGAGCAGCACACGGTGCTGCTGCCGTGGCGGCCGCTGCCGGCGCAGGCCGTGCAGGGCGGCCGGACGCCCACAACGCTGCTGTGGAAGGGCCACTTTGGCACGCCGCGGCAACCGGACGACACCGCGTACGTGATCCTGGTTTCGGACCTCGAGCACGTCTGGAGCGAGGCCCTGACCGCCCGGCAGGTGCTGGAGAAGCAGCGGGTGCGCGGCCGCTGTCGCGTTTCACAATGCGGGGGGCGCCCGGTGGCTAACGTGCCGCCGCCCGCCCCTCAACGCCGTTCCGCCGTCTTTGTCAGCTGCTCAACCCGAGCATGCAGGCGGAGAGCGGCGCCAGCGTCGTGCGGGCGCTCGAGACCGTCCTGACCAGCGAGAGCCCCGAGAACCGCCGCGAGCTGGTCCGAGGCGCCGCGCCAGGCTTCGTGGGCGCTGCGCGCGATCGCGCTCACGGTATAGCCGCTGCATGCACTGGATGGACTATTGGCCGCGTTAGATCCCGCGTGCGTCAGGCGGCTGGCAGCTCGCGCTGACGCGGCGCAGCGGCTACCTCAACTTTCGCTGGATGGTCGACCTGGCGTACGCCCCGGCCAGCTGCCAGCATCGCCCTGCACGTTGGATGCTTATAGTACAGCGAGCGAGCGTCCTGTCCAGGGCCATGGTGTGGCGGCGTAGGCCGCTCGACGCGGAGGTCGCGGCCCGCGTTGTGTCGCGCCAGCTCGTGCTGCCGTCGCTTGCACTGGCCAAATACTACCAGCAGCGCGAGAAGCACGCGCTGGACCTGCTGGAGAAGAAGGAGCGCGACATTAGCGAAGCCAAGGCCGCCATGGCCAGCACCAACATGCGGCTCCGTACGGCGCTCGTGCGGCCAGCGACGCGCTGGCCCGACCGAAGTGCTCACTGCCATGTGATCCCGATCGGATGGCGCGATGCGGGTCAACAGGACTCCGCGCGCCGCCGTTTGACCGCGCGTCGTTTGGCGACGGTCTCGCCAACAGCGCCAAGGTTGGCCAACGCCCTTCGCCACATGTAGCGCACGCGTTTAGTCGTCCTTCTGATGGTGGGCGAGGTTCAGTAGCGTCATTGCCACTATAGACCTTGGGGAAGTGGGTGGCCCAGGCGCCCGGAAGCCTGGCCGACTTTTGGGACAGCCCGGCGGCATCGCTGTACGAGGCCTTGCAAGAAGCGGCCCATCCCGGCCTGCGCGCGTCGTTGTCGCCGTCCGCCGATGGCGACTACGGTCTGTGCCGCCGCCGCGTAGGGATGGCGGTTGGCAGCAGATCGCGCTGACACCACCGCGCACCTCATGGCATGTTCCGCACGGTCAACCGCAGGCGCCAATGTGGCAGGAGGGTCGGCCGGCGCGGCGATCCTGTCGCAGGGTAGCGAGGGCGCGTCGGTCACGTTCTCGCTGCCCGGCGCTGCGGGCAGCGCCGGGGGGACGCTGTCCTTGTCGCAGTCGCCGCACAAGGCGGTCGAGGTCGCGGCGGCGCCGCCACCGCCGCCGCCCGTGACGCAGGAGGAAGAAATCCTCTTGCGGAAGCGCAGGCTGGAAGAGGAGCAGCGCATGGAGCGCGAGCGGCAGCAAAAGAAGAAGAAGAAGCCCATTCTGTAATCGTTGCTGTACAGCCTGTACATTAGTGGATGTAGCGTTGCGTTGCGTTCATGCGCTTCCTGCGGCCGCTGGCGCTGCGGCGGAGGTGGTGGCCGGCGCGTCACTGGCGGTGGCAGCGAAGGCGCCCGGGCTGTGCACGTGGATGGGGCCCTCCGGGCCCTGGACGCACGCCGGCGTGCACGCGCTGCCCGAGATCGGCGTGCCGGACAGCGCCGATCCAAAGAGGACGGTCACCATCGTGGCCGCGACCGACGCCCACAGCAGCATCGCCCACGAGGACGACACCTCACCGCGCCGCACCAGCGTGCGCAGGTGCTTGGGCGAAGCCGTCTGCGTCCGCCCAAGCCACGGAGGCGACGGCTGCAGATCGATGAGGATTCGGCCGCCAGCGCGGTTGGCGTGCAGCATGCCCGCCGCCGTACCTGGGGCGCCGGTGCAGCCGTCGTCGACGGGCCCGGCTCGTCCGCGACGGGCAGCGGCGCATCGACCCGAGCAGACGCGGTCGCGGCGCGCGACAGCAGCGACGTCGCCGGCGTCAGCTGGACGGTTTGGACGGCCGCGAAAAAGTCCATCACCTTGACCTGCCCGTCCGGCGCAGCCACCACCGGGACAGACCGCGCGGGTGGTCAGTCGGCGTGAGCTCGTTGCCACACAATATGCCCCGGGTGGCGCACCTCAGAGAGTGGCCGCGGCAACAGGGAGCGGTGCTCCGCCGTGGACATCAGCGCGTGCGGCGTGTACTTGGAGAACTGTCCGATACAGCGTGTGCGCGAGCGCTGCGCAGCTTGCGTTAGCATGCGCTGACCGGAGGGTGGACGCGGCGGGTCTGGTGCGCACCAGTGTCTTGAGTGTGGCCGTGCTGTCCACGGTGAGCCGCTCCGTGTACTCGAGCGTCGCGTAAGTGAACCGGTCAATGACGGCCACGCCCAGCTGGTTGTCCGAGTGGTGCTGCAGGCACGGCGAACTGCGAGCCCCGGGGGTCGCGGCTGCCCTCAGCAGCGGTGCGGTGTCTGGTCCGTCATCGCCGACGCCGCCGTACCGCATAGGAGTTTTCGCCCTTCTTTGCGCTGCCCACGGCGACAACGTTGGGCGAGTAGACCTGGTTGAACATCGTCGTCGCTTGGCACGTGTCGATCATGAACAGCAGCTGGCGGTACCTGTGCGAGCGCGCCGGAGGACGCGGCTGGAGCGGCGCGCTCAGGAGTCCGCGGAGCGAGTGACGCAAGGAGCTTTGCCGGGGCCGACGTACCGCCGCTTCTGCCACATCTGTTCGAACGCGTCCGCAATGTCGTAGCTGGACAGCTCCTCGGCGTCCTGGAACTTGAGGAACTCGTCGCCGCCGTGGCCTGCGAGCCGGCTTGCACACGCGCTGCTCCGCCACGAGATTAGCACCGGATGCCGTGCTGGTCAGCGCGCGGAAACAGGCCGCACCCGTCATGAAAATCAGCACGTTGCTGCTGTCGTCGGACAGGAGGCGCTTCGACCGCGGCACGTCGTCGCCGCCGCGATCTATACAGGACTATGCACTGCGGATGCCCCATTCGCTCTTAGCATGCGGCCCCTCCGGCAATGCCAAAAGGAGCAGCAGCATACCGGTCAGGATGCGAATAAAGTTCTCGACCGTGACCTCGTAGCCACGGTAGTCCACCTCAATGTTGTCGCCGTACAGGTCCACACGGTGGTCGGCATTGTTGAACATGGACGCCGGGTACACTGGCGTGCGCAGGCAACTAAAGGCGCGCAACCGCCGGTCAGCAGGGGGTGGCGGGGCTGATGTCCGTCCGCTGCGCGGCCGCCGTGGGCGTACGGTTGCGGGGGTTGCAGGGGATGTCGTCGGCTAGCATGAGCACAATGTGGCTGTCTGGAATGCCGAGGCGCTTGACGGTGTGGTAGAACGACAGCGCGTTGGCCACGTGCCGGTAGTTGAACCAGAACCGCGACGTGCACACCTGCAGCGGGCCGCCGCGCCCGCCAGCGAGCGCGAGCTCGCTCTTCAGACGTGGCTCGCGCGAGCGGTGCGGCGGTGCGTCATTACGTACCAGGACAGCCCAGTTGTTGGTGTGGTTGCTCTTGCTGCCGCCGCGCAGGAAGGACGTTGCGGCCGCGGCCGCTTCGGCCTCGCCCGCGGCGCCGAGCCAGGAGACCTGCGCCGGCAGCGCTGTCGCGGAGCACACGGCCGCCGCCGCCGCGAGCCACAGAACGACGCCGACGAGCACGGCCAAGCACCGGCCCGGCCCGGCCGCCATCCGGGCGGCGGCCATGGCGCGGTCTAGTCCACGACTGGGCTGTCCGTGGCCGGTGGAGACCCCAGGCCGCTGGCCAGAGAGAGCCGCGACGGACGTGTCGCTGACGGCGTTGGCGCCCCTACGAGGCTCTGCCAGGTTGAGCACCCAGGCGGAAAGTGGAGGAGGCGCCATCTCTTCATCGCCGTCGGCTGAGGAGCGCCCAAGTCGCAGTGAGGAGATGCCGGCAGAAGGGGGTTGACAACCGGCAGACGCCGCGGCAGAATGGGGTGAACGCTCATCATGCTGCTGTGGATAGGACAACGGAGCGCCCAGTTCGTCAGACAATTCTGCCGCCGGACTGCCGTTTGGAAAACGGCTGCCCGACGACGACGGCGGCGGCGGCGGCGGCGGCGATGGCGGCCGCGCTCGCGCCGGACGACGGCCGCGTACGTGCCGCTGCGGCGGGAAGCAGCGCGCGCCCGCTGCGCACCACCGAGCCACGGAGACTCACGGCCAAGTGGGGGGGCCGCTGCGCCGCTGCATGCTGTGCGCAGGAGAGCGAGGCCCGCGGCGACGCCTGCTGGCGCGACGGCCAGGCCGACGACGCCCTGCACTTTTACGAGCGGTAGGCCACGGTGCCGCCGCAGCGGCGGACCGGCTGGCAGCGCTCACTCATGCCTGATCGTGCTGCCTCACGCACGTCCGGGCGGTGCTTGGGGCAGGGCGCTGCGGGCCAGCCCCGAACGGGCCGATGTGCGCCTAAAGGCCGTCCAGGCCGCGCTCGCCGCGGCCGAGGCGGCCGCAGAGACCGAGCAGGGCCGGGCGTCGCTGGCCGCGCGCCTCCCAGCCATCCGGCGGCACCTCGACAGGTACCGCTTCCTTCCCGACAGCCTTCGCTCTCTACACATGGCGCTGCTCACGTCGGCTGCTCCACCGCCAGTGACGCTCCGCGCAGCAGGCTGGTACCACCTGGCCAAGCACCGGCAGGGCAGGTCCTGGAGCAGCACCAGCGGCTGGCGGCGCTGGAGAAGAAGGCAAACAGTGCGTGGCTCGGAAGGCCAGTTGGTGCAACCGTATGACGGCCCCTGTTGACCTCCTAGTCTCCGCCAATCTGGCGTGCCACCACCGCCAGCAGCGACCACTGCTGGGGATGCCGACCGGGCCAACGCGCAGACGCTGCTGGAACTGCTCGCCTTGGCCAGCGACAAAGCCTCGTTTGCCAACCCCTACTTCCACGCCGACGTCATCGTGGCCCTGCTCCAGCGGGGCGACCTGCGAACGTACGTCGCACGGTGGTGCGTCTCGTTTTTAGCCAACGCGCGACTCATGGGGTTCGTGTTCCGTCCGGTTTGGCGGAGGCGTGCTTGCCTGCCAGGGCGTCGCAGCACATGCACCGCTGTTGTCCCCTCTTTGGTGACCGCAACGGATGGGCGGCGACCGTCCTGCCCGCCTGGACGGTAGGCGGCGACCTGCGACCGTGCCGATGCAGTCCCGCAGCTGAGGCCGTGACCTCCGTTTTTGAAGCCCTGGGCGCGCGTGTCTGGCTAGACGGTGCTGCGCGACCCCCCGGCAGCCGCCAAGCACGATCCCGAAAGCATGCTGCTGGCGCTGGAGGCGGGCCTGTGCGCGGCGGACCTGGACACGGCGTGCCAACTGCAGCGCCTGCTGGCGTATGGCCACCGCGCTGGGGTGTTACAGCGCGCGGGGCGGCCTGAGGCTCAGTCCTTGTCTTGATTGCGCAGCGTGGCTCGCGCGCGGCAGCGACGACGCGGCCGACCGGGCCGTGGTGGAAGGCTACGACCGCCGGCTGCAGGAAATGTGGGAAGACCTGCTGCAGTGGCTCCCGCAGCACGGCGACACCGCCCACACGGACGTGGCGCAGGCCGTTCGCGACGTACGCGCCAGTGTCGGCTGGTCGGCTTGTGCGCGCTGTGTACTCATCGGCGCCCAAGGCAACGTCGCGTGGGACTCGCACGATGCCAGGAGTACCATGCGCGTCTCTTTGTGCACTACGGCCAGTGGCAGCTGCGCACGCTGCACCGCTACCTGGCGGCGCTGGAAGGGCGCACGCCCGACGCCGCGTCGTCGGCCGAGCCGATTCTGCGCAAGATAGGCAAGACCGCGCAGACTGCCGTCTACGCCCTCCGCATGGCCAGCTGCCGTATGGGGGTGGAACCTTGCGCGTGCGCTTGCAAATGGCTCCAGAAAAAGCTGATGACGCCCGTTCCCCATTGCTTCCGCGCCGTTCGGGCAGTGCTGCCGGCCGCCGACAGCGACCGCAGCGCCGCGTCGCCCATCCAGCAGCGGCTGGCCCAGGCGTCCCGCGAGCGCCTGGCCACCGTGCTGCCGTGCCTGTCGGCGCTGCTGTCCGCCTTCCCCTACGATGTCCTCGAGGGCACGCACCCGGCCGACGCCGAGGCGAGCACCGAGGCGGCGCCTGCGACGGCCGACGCCGAATGGGCCAGCGCGCCGGAGAGCCTGCGCCAGTTTTTCGAGGTCTGCGCCGTCACACCGAGCGCGACGCCGCGGCCTGGCCGGACCGCCGTTCCGCCCCGGCTGGAAGCCCTGCTTGCCACGGCCGACGTGCGGTGGTCGCGCTGGGCCGTCGCCGCCGCTGACGGCCACGCGTGGAACTTGGGCAGGTGGGTGGTCGTGGAGAGGCGTGTGTGGCTGGCAGTTCCGCTGGCTGATTAGCCCAAGCTACGTTGCCGTTTTTGTCGGTCATGCAGGCTCTTGGACGTGGTGCAGTTCGTGGCCGTCCGCGATCGCACGGTGCTGCCGGCCATCGTGCGCGCGCTGCTGCCAGGCCTCCCCGCGCGTCTGGCCGACCCTGAGGGCGCCGTGTGCCCGACGCACTGGACACAGGCCGCCGTGGAGCGGTGGCTGTGGGCGCTGCTCGCGCAGCGCTGGACGGCCGCGGCGGCCGCGCCCTCTTACGCCGACCTGCTCGGCCAGGCGTCGGCGGCCGCCCGGGTGGGCGCGACGCGGCTGCGCCTCTGCCTGCCGGGCCGCTGGCAGCCGAGCGCGCCGCAGCGTCGGCTGTGGGGCTCCCTGCTCCAAGCGTTTGGGCGGCCGGTACGTGCGCGAGCGCCGGCCGCGTCGCGGGGGGTGCACTGCCGTCCACGCGGCGCTTACGCAGTGGCGGCGTCCTCTCTGTTGGCCACTGTTGGCCTCGCCTCTCCAGGAGCACACTGACAAGGCGCCGCTGGGTAGCACGGCGCTCGCGGCAGACGGCCTGAACGCGTTGGCGGCCCAGCTGCACGGCAAGGCGGTCGGCGGCGCCAAAGAGGACGTGGCCGTCATGCACGCCTTTGTCGCCGGCATTGCGCAGCTGGTGCGCTTGCGTGCCCCATGCGTCACGACATGGGAGGGGGGCCGCGGCGCTCACAGAGAGGCGCCAGCGTTTCGGACGCTGCGTTACAGAGCCCGTTGTATGATGCCGAGAGCACGCAGGCTGTGCTACGCGAAGCCACGGCCGCGCTGCGGCGCGCCCGAACCGAGCTGGCGCCGGAGACAGACGCGGCTGTCGGTGCTGCCAGCGCGGACAACGTGTTCGTGTGGACGCCACTGCTTGCCACGCTCGCGCCGTATGCATCGCCGCGCGCGGTGGCACCTTTGCCGCGTGAATGCTAGCTGTTGACAAAGTTGCATCGATGCTTCCTTCGCCGATGGGCCGCCGCACCCACAGACTTTTGCAGATTCTCCCGGACACGCCGGCGCTGACGGCGCCGCCAGCTGGGGCGCCTCCTGCCGAGGAGGACGGGACGCGTGTATCCAAGCCCGCGAACGCGGCGCCGGCGGCCGCGCGGGCCGAAGCGGAGCCATCCCTGCCGTCGCCCTCTTCGCCGGGGACGCCGCCGCTGCCGCCCACGGAGACGATCGAGGAGCTGGAGCCCCTGGACGCGCCCGAGTCGCCGAGCCTCGCGCTGCAGCGGCGCGGCCACGCGGCGCCGGTCCTCGTGGCCGTCACGCCCGATCGGGCGACCGCCGTCGAGCGCACGGTCGCACCGGACAGCGAGGTACGGCGGACGCGGCACCTGGCGCTGCTGGCCAAGGCGAACCATGCGCTGCAGCGGGCGATCGCGGCGCCGGACGACGCGGATGAGGACGAGGAGGAGGGGGCGGACAAGCTCGCCGAGGCGTCGACGGTGGCCGTCGCGGGCGACGACCTGTCTGAGCGGGCCGACACGCCGGCGCCGCCGACGCCCGCGGAGCCCGCGGCCGGGGCCGGCCCCGCCGACGGCGACGCCTCGGAGCTGGACCGGTCCGTAGCCGCGCTGGAGCTTGGGCGCGGCCGCCGCGCGCGCCTGCTGGCGGCCATCGCCGCGGTCGACAAGGACGACGCGCCCACCGGCACGGCCGGCACCGCCAGCGCACCGAGTGGCACGGCGGTCGCGCTGCCTGCGGCGGCAGCCTCCGCGATTCCGGCGACGGCAGCGGCCGTGCTGCCCGCGGCAGTAGCTCCGTCGGAAGCGGCTCTGGCGGCAGCGCCAACCTCGGCGGATCCCGCGGCGGCGGGGTCCCCGCAGGCGCCGGAGCACCTGGGGCTGAACCGGCGCGCGCGCCTGCTCCAAGCGCTTCAGCAGCTCGACAGCGACGCGGATAAGGCGTGAGCAGCGCGGCGTTAAAACGTGCTTTCGACCAGGGGCGTCTGTACACAGTGTACAACAGCATCGTCACCGTCATCATAAATGTACAGCCAAGTGCAAACGAAAATTCGATTTGGCAGCCAAGAACGTTAGGTGGTCAGGTCCTTCTTCAGGGGGTCGACGATCACGTCGGTCAGGTCCACGCCGCGCCGGCTGAGGAGGTTGAGCACCCACTTCATGTCCTCCGGCGTGGGCATGTAGTGGCCCGAGTGCGGCGAGATGCGCAGCAGCTTGCCCTCGTTCACGACCAGGTTGCCCGCCGCGCGCACCGTGCCCCTGCACAGCGCACGCCAGAACCCGGCCGCGGTGGCACGGCGCGTTAGCCGAGTGTGCTAGACCGCGCCATCGCGTGTCAGCATCACGACGCACCCGGCCAGGAAGGACGAGTGGTGGAAAGCCCCCTTGACCTTGCGGCCGACGTACAGCGTGCCGATGGTGTCGAACACAAAGATGTACTTGTCCTCGGTGCGCGCATCGCGCGTGACTGCTTCGCCGGGGTTGCCCGTGTGCAGCGGCTTCCGGGTCGCGCGGTACACGAGCAGGTGGTCCTGCACGATGACGACGTAGGCGGCGCGCTCGGTATGGTTGCAGTACTTGACCAGGCTCCGCTCGAGCTTGTCGCGCGGCGCGTGCGGCAAGTCGATGTCCTTGCCCTCGCCATAGTCGAGCCAGTAGAAGAACTTTTGCCGCGTCTGGCTTTGCCGCCACGCCTCGTGGTAGTGCTTGAGCAGCGACCCGTAGCGGTGCTTCGTGTCCGTCGCCTCGAGCCAGTGCTCCGCCATCAGCAGCCGCGCGTTGGGGTCGTCCTGGAGGCCGCGTCCCAGCCGCGACGCCGCCTTGAGCAGCTGCAGCCTAGCGCGCGCGGCGCCGCGGAGTGCGCGAGACAGGGAGGCATGCGGGTCAGCCTCGGCCGTCGTAGTCACCCACTGCGTGTGTGCCTTTGGCCGTTGCCTACCAGTTGGGGTCCAGGAGGTCCGGGCCGCGCGCGTTGGACAGCGCCGCCGCGACCACGAGCCGGTCGTTGTCCAGGCTGGCGCTGCTCTCGCCCTCGGCGTGCATGAGCGGCGACGTGATGCCGCTCACCGAGGCGCTCTGGGCGACCGGGGGCCGCTGCGCGCCGCCGACCTCCTCGGGCGACTGCCCAGCGGCCAGGGGCGGCCTATCGCCGCTGGACGCGCCGCGCTGCCGCGCGGCGGCGTACCTCAGGCTCCGCTGGAAGCGCAACACCAGCGTCACTCCCAGGGGTGCGGCGGTTAGCACCGCCTCTCGCGGCTCGCTCGCCGCGCTGGCACACGGTCGTACCTCGGCGGCGACGCGGAAGGCGGCTTCGATGACCTCGTCCGACGTCGAGCGGCGCCGCTCGCTCCATGCCGGCGCCACGGGCGCCGTCCCGGGCCGCGGCGGCACATCCGTTATCGGGCGCAGCGGTGGCGACGCCGCTGCCGCCGCCGCGTCGTCGCCGTCCAGGGCGAGCGCCACGGCGACCGCAGGCTTGGGCGCCGGGCTGGGCAGCGCCACAGCCGGAATCGCGGCCGGCGCCGCCCGCGGCGGGTCGAGCCGCGGGCGCTCTGCGGCGGCGTTGTCCATGGCGGTCGTGGCCGTTGCCGGACGCGCACGCGCGCGCGGTCCCCGTCTGCTACCTCGGCCGGCTCACAGGACGCGGCGGCATTGCGCTGGGCACGGCTCACTGCTGGCCAGCGGTCGCTCGTGCAGCTACGATTCGGCGGCGACGCCAGCTCCAGGCGATCGCTCCATTCACGCAGGCGCCGCGAGGTGTGCCACGTCGCAACGGGGGCACCACTTGGTGGAGCGCCGCCTGTCTCTTTCTCTCTCAAACAAACTTTTCACCATCGTCCTGCCCCGCGTCTTTCCGCTCCTTCTGGTGTCGCTGCCCAGCGTCCGCGTCCGCGTCTTCTGTGGCTGGCGGTCCACGACCTCGGTGTCCTCTGCGTCAACGCAGGAGAGCAGCAGCACGCCACCCAAACCCTGTCGCGCTTGCGACCCGCACCCACGCCGTCTGCGATCCCTTCTCCTGCGGTGGTTGTCGCCGCGTCGTTGGCCGTTGTCCTGCGCCTTGTGCAGCGGCGGCGGCGGCGGCGGCGGCGCCGCACTGGCGAACGAAGAAGAAAAAGCGCGCCAAAAAACTTGTGTTCTTTTTTGAGGCGCCGCAGTTTTGGGCGCCGCTCTGCGAAAGCGGCGCTTGCGTGCGCGACCGCCGCCGCTGAAGCAGCGCCCAAACCACGTGGACGCCCGGTGGATCGCGGGCACCAGCGCTGGCGGGACGAGGAGAGCCGACGAGGAGGAGGGAGGCGGGCCGGGAACCCGGGCGAGGACACCGCGAGGACACGCCGGCTAGGTGCAGGACCCGCTAGCGCAGGAGCGTCATAAGGCCAAAAAGAGGCGAAGACGGGAAGCGCCGGCAAGGGCGTCCGAGGGCACCCGGCCGCCGCCCAAGGCACGCAGCCCGCCACGCGGGATTGCGGACGGGACGGGACCGCGCGGAACAGAAGACGGTCGGGGGGTCGCGCTCCTATGGCCGGTTAAGCTTTGGGCGGGCGGCAAAGCGGCCTCAGGCTGCGGCGAGATCGGTGCAGGGCGATGGCACACGGCAGCGGCTTTGGCGGGCTGCACGCCGGCTTGGCCGGCGCGGAGGCGGACAACAGCCACGGGTACGCCGCGGTGGCCACCGCCGGCTCGCCCGGCCGGGCCGGACCCGCGAGCCCAACCCGCGCGCCCAGCGCGGGCCGCACGGCTAGCCCCGGCCGGGCCCGCCGCGCCACCAGCGGCACGCCGTCGCGGTCGCCGCTGGACGAGTCGGCATCGGGCACCCAATCCTCCGATGCGCCGCCTGGCGCGGGCGACGCGGCCGCGAGCGGCCCGTCAAGCGCGGCGGCCACCGCCATGACGGCACTGTCGATGCCGGCCGGCGTGGTTGGCGCGCCGCAGTTTGTGTTTTTGAACGGCCACACCGCCGCGATGGCCCTGCCGGGCGCCGCCGAGCGGGACGCGGCCGCGCCCGGCCTCACGGCGGCGCAGGCCATGGCGCTCGCGCACCCGTACGCCAACTTTTGGGAGCAGCAAGTGCAGTCGGTACGTTGTTGCCGGTGGGGAAGCGCGCGAGGCGCATGCGGTGGCTCACCGGCGACTGGCGACGGTGGCCTAGGCGTGCGGCGCCAGATCGAGCAGGAGACCAACTTTCGGTGCCGGGAGCTGCCGATCGCCCGGATCAAGCGCGTAATTAAGGGCGACCCCGACCTGAAGGAAACGGTGCGTGCGCCGCTTGCACTCGAGACCAGCGGCAGCCAGCTGCTAAGCCTGCCTCGGCAGCACGGATGGCGAAGGCTTGGGCGGCGTGGGTGTCCAGATGATCAGCGGAGAGGTGCAGCGCAGCTCGTCCGCCTGGTTTCGCATGCGCGCATGAACCCCGTCGCTGACTGTACAGATCAGGGCCCGCACGCACGCGTGCGGTCCGGCAGGTGCCCGTGATGTTTGCCAAAGCCTGCGAGATCTTCATTCTCGACCTGACGCTGCGGGCCTGGATCCACACCGAGGAAGGCAAGCGCCGCACGCTCCAGGTGCGCCCTGTGCGAATGCGATCGGCGGTGCGCACACGCTCTCCCGTACCAACCGTCCACATGGTGCATGTGGCGCGGCGGCCCGGCAGCGCGTCGACGTTGCGACGGCCATCAGCAAGACGGACATGTTTGACTTCCTGATCGACATCGTGCCCCGCGATGACCTGCGCGCGCGGCGAACGGCCACCGTGCGCTGCGGCACCGCCGTGCTGCCGTCGATGCTGGCGGTCGCGACTAACGCCTGGGCCGATGGCCGGTGCGTCCTCCGGGCTACAGGGCGAGTACCGCGTGGTGGCGCAGCCGGACCCGCGCGTGTTCTACTCGATGGCGCCCGCCATGGCCATGGGGTCCTACGTACGTGGTAGCTGGCGCAGTTGCAACACAGCGCCGCGCCGCTCACGCCCAGGTCTGCTGGCCCGTGCTGCCTTGGTGGCGCCAATGGACGCCAGCCGACCGGAGTGGACCTCGCCGCCTACCTGCAGGCGCTAAGCCAGTCGCAGTCGCAGGCGGCCCTGCTGCTGGCGCAGTCGCCGCCGCCTGAGGGCGGCGAGACGGCCGAGGGCGACTCGTTCGACGCATCGGAAGCGCAGCCGACCGTTCCGCCTCCCGAGCAGTCGCCCAGCCGGCCCGGCCTGCTTGCGTCGCCGCGGGCGGCCGCGGCCCACTCGCCCCTGCAGCATCAGCAGCGGCCGCACGGCGCGTCCTCCTCGCCGTCTGCGGTTCGTGCGCACCGGCGCGCGGAGCACCTTGCGCTGGAGTGGGCGCGGACGGCTCATGGATTGGTCGCTCCTCCGGCTGCGGTCGCTGCCCCACAGCTGATGCGCTCGTCCCCGCTGCATCACGGCCACAGCAGCCCACGGCCGGCGCCGCAGGACGTCGGGCGCGCCGGCGTGAACCCTCGGCCGGTGCGTCGCGGTGTCTTTTTCGCATACAGAGCGTTGTGCCTCCGACTAACTCGACGCGGCCGGATTCCGCGTGCGCATCGTGAGCTGTGAGCCTCAGTTGATCCTTGGCCAGCCCATCCCATCCCCTAAATAGAGAGGGCCCGTGAGGGCGGCCGCGTGCACAGACCTTGTTAAAGATGCGTCTCCAGCGCTGTACATACCCGGTGGCTAGATCTGCGCGAGTGCGAACCAATGGACCGCGGAAGCGCGACGCGTGATGGCCCCTGGGCCGAAATCGCGCCATCCGTTTCGCCATCCGAGGCACGTCTGGCATCGGGTGCGCCTGCGTGCGTTCCTGCGTTCCATGCGCAGTTTTCTTCTCGCTGCTCGCGTGCGCATCGACGCGTTCCTTCGCTGTGGCGTCGCGCCATCGTCGCCGTCGGACGCGCCATTCGTGGGGCACAACTGCCGTTTTGGGCAGTGTTTACAACCCCACACGTGTGCATGCGCCCCAGACAGACGCCCAACTACCGACGACGCACAACTTTCGACGCTTCTCAGTTCTCGTCGCGCTCCCGCTTTCCACCCAGCGGGCGTAGTCCGCCTGCACGATCCTATCCGCGGGCGCGGCAACAACAAGCTCCGAGATCTACCGCCAAACCACGCAGTTAAGCCCTCCATCTACGCGAGATCCCGCTCTGCCATCGCCGCTATCCACTAGGGCTATCTGCAGGCGCGCATCCCGTCCGGCCAGCCACCCGCCACCAGAGCCAATCGGCGAGGCACCGCGCGCACGGCCGGGCGATGGCCACCATGACGCTCGCCAACGGCGCAAACTGGCGCCCGGGGCTGAACCGGGCGGCGCACTCGTGGGACAGCGCCCAGGGCGCGGCGGCGGACGCGCAGGACGCTGGCGTGGTGCTGCCGGCCGCCCACGGCACGGCGGCACGCCGCCCGTCGTCCGACGCCCAGACCGCGCCGCCGTCGCCGATCCGCGAGCACTTTCGCACGCTGAGCGGCGGGTCGACGGGATCCGCGCCGACGTCGCCGCTCAAGAGCGCCGGGTCGCTCACGCTGCTCGAGAAGCCGCCGCTGCTCCGGCGGCCGTCGTTGGTCCACGGCTACACCACGGCGTGCACCAACTTGGCTGCGCTCGAGGCGTGGGCCGCCGAGAACCAGCCGCCGCCCGCCGCCGCCGCCGCCGGTGCGGATCCGCTCGCCGAGGGCCTGAGGACCGACTCGGTGGCCAGCTAGGGCGAGGCGCCGCCCCTCGCGTTGCGTGCATCGACTCGGGCCCCCGCCTTGCCTTTCGCGTGTGTGCACACATTGGCGTTCGCCCGCTGCCGCTTCCAGACGACGGCTGGGCGCGCGTTCTGTTCTTCCCCATTGAGCATGGCCGCCGGCGGTGCGGCCAGCACGCACTGTAGACACCGTGTAAACATCCACGACGACGATAATGTACAGACCGCGCGCGCCTTCGTGTACCGTGCTGCTCGTCTTTATGTAATTGCAATGGGTTTAAAACACAACGACCACGGAGCGCGCTGCCACTACGTCGGCCAACATTCAGGGTGCGGCCCCGGAGCCCCAGCGTGCCCTTTGGAAAAAAGGGCCGGTGCCCACCGCGGCCCGCCAAAGTACAGGGTGGGATGACAACCACTTTTTCGTGCTCTGCGGTTTCTTTACGCCTGGGCGCTCTTCTTGGTGTCCACGCCCGGCACGTCGAGCACGATGTTCTTGTGGCTGATGGACGCGCCGACGGTCATCGGCCGCGCGGTGAGGTCGACCGGCGTGGTGTTGGGCAGCGCGTGCTTGACGTACTCGACCTTGGTGACGTTGCCGCTGCGCTCGACCTTGGAGAAGAACTCCTTGGACTGGCTCTTGTAGCTGTTGAACTGGGTGGTGTCGTCCTGCGCGCCCAGGACGTTCTGGTTCTTGTCGTAGTTGGCGCCGCCGGCCTTGGCCAGGCGCTGGGCCACCTTGGCCGCCACGAGCTCGTCCAGCGAGTTGGTGGGGATCTCGATGTGGTAGATGCGGATGACGTTCTTGACGTTGGCCTCGTTGCCCAGCATCCGGGCGCGCGCCATCGGCGGCACGCGCTCGCCGACCCAGCGGATGAACACAAACTTGTTGCGCTGCTCCGCGCCGACGGTGGTTCGCAGGTAGCCGTAGTAGGCGTTGGTCGCGTCCAGGTTCTTGCGCAGCTCGTCGACGCTGCCGGTGCCCGAGAAGGCGACCTCGAGCTTCTGCTTGTACTCGAACAGCGCCCACGTGACCGACTCGTCGCCGTCGACGATGCGCTTGACCAGCTGCTCGGCGTCGCCCGACGCCGCGCCGCCGGCCTGCGTCGCCGCGGGCACGCGGAAGCGCGTCACCGACGGCGCCGGCTTGGGCGCCTCCGACGCGGCCGACGACGTGGCGGCAGCCGCGGCGCTGCTGCTGCTCGTCTCGCGCACGCTCTCGCGGGCAACGCTCGAGCTGCGCAGCGAGCTGGCGGAGGCGGGGCTCGATGCGGCCGACGAGGGCGAGGCGGTCGCGCTGGTCGTGCCCAGGTACGAGCGGGTGGCGTACGAAGTGGTGGAGGTCGTGGCCGGCTTCTTGTTGAGGTTGGTCATGCCGGGGCGCACGTAGTTGGTCTTGATCTCCCACTTCTTGGGCTCCGGCTTGGGCGCCTCCGCCGAGCCGGCCGCGGGCGCCGCCGGCGCCGCCGGCGCGGCCTTGGGAGCGCCCCACGTGCGCGCGGGCGCCGAGGTCGTCGAGGAGGACGGGGTCTCGCCAAAGCGGCGCGACGGCCGGTTCTTGCGGGCGGCGGCGGCCTCCATGGCCTCGCGCTCCGCGTCCTCCGAGTAGCTCGACGCAATCTCGCTCGAGGCAGCCTCGGTCGCGGCCTCGGTCTGCGCCGGCTCGGCGGCCGGCTGCTCCTCCTGCTGCGGCGGCTGCGGCTCCTCTTCCTCCTGGGTCGGCAGAACCTGCTCAGCCGCCGGCTCCGGCTCTGGGGCGGCCTCGTGGCGCGCGGTCTCCTCCTCCTCCACCTGCCACTGCGAGGCCTCCTCCTGCGGCTGCGGCTCCTCTTGTGGCTGCGGCTCCTTCTGCGCAGGCTCCTGCCATTGCGGAGCGTCCTCCTGCGGCTGCTCCTGCTGCCACGGCGACGCCTCCTCCTGCGGCTGCTGCTCGTAGCCGTTCTCGTGGGCGACCTCGTGCTCGTGGTGCTCGCGGTACTCGGTGGCCGCCTCGGCGGCATCGGTCTCGGCCGGCACGGCGGCGTCGGCCTCCGCCTCGGGCTCGGGCTCGGGCTCGGGCTCGGGCTCTGCCTCGGGCAGGGTCACCGGGTCGGGCTCGGTGTACTCCTGGAAGGGCACCGCCTGGGTGCTGGGGCTGACGACGCCGTCGTCCTCGCCCCACTCGTTGTCGTCGGGCTTCTGGTCGTCGTCATCCTCGTCAAAGTGCTTGGGACGAAGCGCCTTGAGGCTGTCCATCGTGGCGGCTGACGGGGTGCGGGCGCGATGCGCTGCAGCGACGGACGCGGCGCCACGTGCAAAGGAAAGAGACGCGGCAACGAAGCGCGTATTTCCCATCAAACACACACGAGATGATGCGCCGCCACCCCCCCACCCCCGGCCGTGTGTGCCGTGCTGCTGTTAGCAGCGCGCTCTGCCGCGCGAGATGCGGCAGCGTTTGCGGGCGCGTACCGCGATCGACGCGAGACGGACGAGAGAGAAAAAGCGATCGACGGCGGCGGCGGCGACGACCGAGGAAAAAAACAAATAGTGAGCGGCAGAACAGCGGCAGAAGCGTGGCAGAAATGCGGCAGAAGCGCGGCAGAAACGCGACGACCAAAAGTCCTAGCAGAGTCACGTGCTCTCAAACGCAATTAAGGCCACATTTCCAATTAAAGGATCCTATGTAACGCCCTGTGACAACGCAGTCACGTGCATTCGCCTCATATGATGTGGTCGTGAATCGGGGCGCTTGCTCCGTCCAGGCACGTCAGAAGGTAGCGCTCACTGTGAGTGCGGCACGTGCACACGGTCACATGGACTCATCATGTGATGCGGAGCACGGGTGGGGCGCTCGCCCTCTGTGCGGCGTGTGCTCAAGCAGCGCGTCAGCGGTTGACGTCACGTGTGCCACCGACGCCCACGCGGCGCACCACCACGGACGGACGGACGGACGGACGGACGGACGATTCACGACGAACGCCGTTTACCGCCGCAAGAGCGGCCGGGCGCTGGCAGAGACGACTGTGCGGGCAAACGTCGCAGGCCGCGGATTGTGTGGCGTCTCGTGTGTGTGCGTGTGTGTGTGTGCGTGCGTCGTAGCGTGCTGCTGCCGTCTACGTAAGCTCTTGCTAGTCCCGCTGCTGGCACGTGCAGCCGGGTCGCGCATGCAGGCACCGCGCTCTAGCGTCGGCCGGGCATCAGCAGCCACGGGACTGCCCATGCGGAGAGACGGCCAGCGGCGGGCGTGACGTAGGGGGGCGGGGAGGGGCCGCCGGTGCACGCTGCCGGCCTGCGCGGTTGAGGAGCGGCGCCGGCGTACGCCCCGATCGTTTCAGCGTCGCGCGCCCTTGGCCCCGGGCGGGGGGAAGGCGCAGCCGACGGCCGCAACGATGAAGGTGCGCCCGACCACGCTGGCGTGGGCGATGATCCTGACCGCACTGGTCGGCGGCGTCACGTGGGCGGCGCTCTCGCTCGTGCGGAGCAAAGGCGACGACCCGGCCGCCAGCCTCAAGTCGGCGCTCCGGGCGCTCACCGACCGCGGCCACGAGGGCCAGGAAATCGTGCTCAGCGAAGCCGAGGCGGACGTCCTCGAGCAAATTTGCCAGGTCGTCCTCGGCGACGCCGGCGGCCCGAACGACCTTGACCCACTGGCGGCGTGCCCGCCGTGCGAGACCCCGCTGCTGGACGTTGGCGCGGACGACGAGGAGGAGCCCCTGCTGGCGGACGGGCTGGTGGAAGAGTGCCCGGTGTGCCCCAAGTGCAAGCCGCCGACCCTCCCGGTACGCCGGGCGGCCCAGCCGCCGGCGGCGGCCAGCTGCGTGCGGCCCGCGCTAACCCCATCGCTAGGCGGCGTCCCACTGTGCCCGTGGCCCCGGCGTGCAGCCGCTCGTAGCCGCGATCCCGTTCCTCCACTCGACCTACAAGGTGCGCGAGTCGACGGGCGTCCTCTTTGTGCTGGAGGCCAGCTCGCCGCCCGTGACCGGGCACCAGCCCGTTGAGTAGGTTCCCCC
>Ga0180216_1001190_pt1 | contig 23948 bp, 21 predicted proteins | sample eDN3rd37CBELigMG_FD_128879 | JGI IMG/M metagenome (GOLD analysis project Ga0180216, IMG submission 128879) | Enriched Miracle-Growth compost microbial communities from Emeryville, California, USA - eDNA 3rd pass 37_C BE-Lig MG (version 2)... ...
CGGGGCCCGGGAGGCGCTCTTGGGCGGGGGCGGCGGAACCGACCTCTCGCGCCGGAGCCACGTGGCCTTCGGCGGCGCGCACGCCCCGACGGCCAAGGCGAGGGCGAGGGCCGCGAGCGCTCTGGCGTTCCACCCGGACATCCCCCGAAACCTCCTTCGCCTCGCCGACCCTCGTCAAGAAAAGGAAGGATCGCCTCTGTGGGAAACCTCGTCTTGCCCATCGGCCCGGGCCACCCCAGCTTCGCCGCATGGCGACGGCGGTTCCCCCTTCCCCTTCCTCGCGGCTCCTCCGGATCCTCGGGATCGCCCTGGCGGGGGTCGTGGGGTTCATCCTGATCCTCGCGCTCCTCCTGGTCCTCTTCGTTCGCAGCTCCTTCTTCGAGGCGCAGGTGAGGGAACACGTCCTCCCCGAGGTCTCGGAGCGGCTGGGACGGGAGGTGACGGTGGAATCGGTCCGAGGGGCGGTGCTCCCCCGCCCTCGCGTCCGCATCGGGGGCCTGCGGGTGGCGGGTCGCAGCGCCACACCCGTCTTCGTCGCCCGGGAGGTGGATGCGACCTTTCGGATCTGGCCGCTCGTCACGAGCCGCGGCCGGCGCATGGTCCTCGATCGCCTCCATTTCGATTCCCCCACCGCCAACCTGGTCCGCCTCCCCTCCGGCTCCTGGGACGTCCCTCGCCCGCCCCCGTCCGAGCGCCGCATCGAAGTGGCCCTCGAAAACGTGACCGTCTCCGAAGGCCGCTTCCTCGTCGTGGATGCGGAGGGCGCGCGCCCCCTCTTCCAGGTGGAGGACCTCGACGCCGCGGCTTCCTTCGTCGACTCCGTCCTCGCCTTCCGCTCCCTCGATGCCGAGGCCTACGGCGCCTCCTTGGACGGGAGCGGCAGCCGCTTCGACGCGGCCGCGGAGCCGATGGCCTGGGAACTCGCCGCCGCGGTGGAGGATCTGAATCTCGAGGAGCTGCCCCTCCGCGCCCGCCCCATGGTCGGCACGCTCGCCCTCTCCCTCGCCCTGGAGGGAAAGGACGTGCTTCCGGCGCGGATGGGCCGGACCGCCACGGGCCGGGGGACCTTCGAGAGCCGCGGCCTCGTCTGGCGCTCCCTCGACCTCCAGGGAGCGATCGCCAGCGAACTCGGGGCGCTCCTCCGACAGGCGGGTCTGCCCGTCGAGCGGGGGCTCGGCACGGGCGAAACCCGCCTCGGCGATCTCCGCCGCTCGGTCACCGTCGAGGAGGGGTGGGTGAACCTGGAGGAGCCGCTCGAAGTCGACGCGCCGATGGGGAGGACCCGAATCGGAGGCCGGTGGCGACTCGGCATGCAGCTCGACCTCACGGGCCAGACGGACCTCGAGGAGGACTTCGTGGCCGAGCTCACGCAGGGGGAACTCCGCCCCGAGGCGCCCGTCCCCCTCCGCTACCGGATCCGCGGAACCTTCGCCCGACCGCGCCTGGAGGCGGTCGACGCCAGCGCCTTCCTCCCCCTCCTCGTGGAAGAAGGAGCCGATCGTCTGCGCCGGGAGCTCGAGAAGATTCTCCCACCCATCGGCACGACGCCGACGCCCTGAATCAGACGCGCTCGACGGAGTAGACGCCCTTGATCCGCTCGATGGCGGTCATCACGCCCTGGAGCTGCTTGAGATCGGAGATGGCCACCTCGAAGGTGTTCACCGCCCGGTCGTCTCCCGTCGAGCGGCAGTTCGCCTGGGAGATGTTCACGCCGGCGGCGGAGAACTTCTGGGAGATGTCGGCCAACAGCCCCGGTCGATCGGAGGTGAGGACCCGCACCGTCACGGGGCGCTTGAAATCCCCCACCCGCACGTCCCACTGCACGTCCACCCGGCGCTCCTGATCGGTGGCGAGCACCCGGTCGCAGTTGGCGGTGTGCACGGTCACGCCCCTCCCCCGGGTGATAAAGCCCACGACGTCGTCACCGGGGACGGGATTGCAGCACCGGCCGAAGCGGACCATGACGTCGTCGATGCCATTGATCTTCACGCCGCTCTTCCCGCTCCTTCCGGCGACGCGACGGAAGATCTCGGTGAGGCGCGAGACGGGCGCGGCAGCCTTGGGCTGCTGCTGCTGCAGCTTCTCGGGCGGGACGACGAGCTGGATGACCTGCGAGGGCGAGATCTTTCCGTAGCCGAGGGAGGAGTAGAGCTCCTCGGGCGTCTTCACCCCGAGCTCCTGGAAGATCTTCCCGATGTCGCTCCTCCTAAGCACCCGGCCCAGGCCCATGCCGTAGCGCCGGAGCTCCCGCTCGAGGAGGTCCCGGCCGAGGGCGATCGCCTTCTCCCGCTGCTGCTGCTTGATGTAGGCGCGGATGCGGGTCTGGGCCCGGGAGGTCTTGACGAAGGTCAGCCAGTCCTTCGAGGGGAAGGCGTTGGGGCTCGTCAGGATCTCCACCGTGTCGCCGTTCTTCAGCCGGTAGCGCAGGGGGACGATCTTGCCGTTGACCTTGGCCCCGACACACCGCTCGCCGATCTGGGTGTGGATGGCGTAGGCGAAGTCCACGGGCGTGGCACCCTGCGGCAGGTCGACCACATCGCCCCGCGGCGTGAAGACGAAGACCTCGTCGGTGAAGAGATCCACCTTCACCGTCTCGAGGAATTCCTTCGGATCCTTGAGATCCTGCTGCCACTCCATGAGCTGGCGGAGCCAGGCGAACTTCGAATCCTGATCCTTGGCGTAGCCGGTGCGGCCCTCCTTGTAGGCCCAGTGCGCGGCGATGCCCTCCTCCGCCACCTTGTGCATCTCGTGGGTGCGGATCTGGATCTCCATGCGATCGCCGAAGGGGCCGATAACCGTCGTGTGGAGCGACTGGTACATGTTCGGCTTGGGCATCGCGATGAAGTCCTTGAAGCGCCCGGGGACCGGCTTCCACAGCGAGTGGACGAGACCGAGCGCCTCGTAGCAGTTGGGGATCGTCTTCGTGATGATCCGGAAGGCGATGACGTCGTGGACGCCTTCGAAATCGATCCCCTGCTGCCGCATCTTCCGCCAGATGGAATAGAGGTGCTTCCACCGGCCGGAGACCTGGACCTCGAGCCCGTTCTCCCGCATCCGCGACTCGATGAGCGCGCACGTCTCCTCGATCGCGCGCTCCTTCTCCTTCTTCCGCTCCGCGACCTTGGCCGCCAGGTCCTCGTACTCGGTGGGGCGCAGGTAGCGGAACGAGTGGTCCTCGAGCTCCGCCTTGATCCAGCTGATGCCCAGGCGATTGGCCAAGGGCGCGTAGATGTCGAGGGTCTCCTGGGCGATGCGCGCCTGCTTGTCGGGGCGCATGTGCTCCAGGGTCCGCATGTTGTGGGTGCGATCGGCCAGCTTGACGAGGATCACGCGGATGTCCTTCGCCATGGCCACGATCATCTTGCGGAAGTTCTCGGCCTGCTTCTCCTCCGCCGAGGCCTCCTTGGAGATCTGCACCTGGGAGAGCTTGGTGACGCCGTCGACGAGCTGGGCGATCTCCTCCCCGAAGAGCTCTTCGAGCTCTTCCTTGGTGGCGAGCGTGTCCTCGAGCGTGTCGTGCAGGAGGCCCGTGACGATCGACGCCTCGTCCAGCTTGAGCTCCGCCAGGATCCCGGCCACCGCCAGCGGATGCACCAGATAGGGCTCCCCCGACTTCCGGATTTGGCCCTGGTGGACCTTGGCCGAATACACGTAGGCCTTCTTGATCAGGTCCAGGTCCGGATCGGGGTGATACTGCGCAACGCGCTGCAGGATGTCGTTCAGGCGAAGCATGTCCGTCCGAGGGCAGGGAAGAGCAGAACCCTCTCCCAAAGGCAACGCCCGATGGAAGCCGAGCCTTTCCTGCGCCTCCATTCCCGATCGTACGATCCTCTTGGACGTTGGCAAGGAAGTGCTCGGCCCATACCCAGGGAATCTTGCGCATCGTCCCCTCCCCCTCGCCCGCCATGGACGTGATATCGTCCCGCCCACGATTCCGACCGTGAGCACCGCGCTTTCCGATCTCGAGCTCGTCTGCGAGCGCTGCGACACGCTCGCACCGCCCCGGGCACCGCGCTGCCCGCGGTGCGGCCTGCGCTTCTCCGAAGACGAGACGTCCGCGGTCGAGCCCTCGCTCGGAACCCGCCTCGCCCGGCTGGACGCCTTCGCCCATTCGGACGCGGAGCTCGTCCTCCTGCGCGGGGCCGCGGAGCCGGGCTCGGCCTTTCCCATCCCCCGGGGAGGCGCGACCTTGGGGCGGACGCAGGGGACGATCCGCATCCCCGGCGACGAGACGCTCGCTCCCCTGACCGCCTCCTTCGCCTACCGGGACGACCTCCTCCACGTCCGCGACGAGGGAGGTCCCTCCGGCGTCTTCGTCCGCATCACCGCCCAAGAGGTCCTGGAGCCGGGCGGGAGCTTCGCCCTCGGCGACCACCTCCTCCGCCATGGCGGGGTCGTCTTCCCCCCAGGGGAGGCGGGGCCGAGCCACGGAGCGCCCTTCCCCGGCCCGGGGCCCTTCCTCCGCCTCGAAACGGTCCACTTCGGCGGGAGCGTCGGGCGCGTCCGCCTCCTCCCCTTTCCCATCCGCATCGGCCGCCGCCAGGGAGACGTCGTCCTGAGCGGCGACCGTTTCGTCTCCGCACGGCATTGCGCCCTCTACTGGGACGGCGAGAAGGTGCTGCTCGAGGATTCGGGGAGCACCAACGGGACCTTCCTCCGGATCCCCCCGGGCGCCGCCCGCCCGCTCCGGCGGGGGGACACCCTCCGCGTGGGCCAAAACATCCTCCGCGTCCGATAGCCATCTTCTCGGCATGGCGCGGCGATGGATCGGAGCGGCTCTCCTCTTCCTCGGCTGCGCCACCGTCGCCCAGGTGACACGGGCGCCGGTGGCCGCAGTCGGCCGTCTCCTCCTCCCGGAGGAGGAGGAAAAGCGGCTGGGCGACGAGCTCGCCGCCGAAGTCCGCCAGCGCGAGAAGATCCTCGACGACGAGCAGGTCCAGGCCTGGATCGGCCGGGTGCAGGACCGCATCGTGGGGGCCGTCCCCGAGGAGGACCGGAAGTTCCCCTTCCAGACCCTCGTGGTGGACGATCCCGAGACGGTCAACGCCTTCGCCCTCCCGGGGGGACACCTCTTCGTCTACAGCGGGTTGATCGCACAGGCGGAGAACGAGGCGGAGGTGGCGGCGGTCCTCGCCCACGAGGTGGCGCACGTCACCCTGGACCACCCCTCCCAGCAGCTCGCCGCGCGGATCGGCGTGGACACCCTCCGCTCCATCGCCCTGGGGCAGACGCCCGGAGCGATCGCCCAGCTCGCCTCGGGGATCGCCGCCCAGGGCTACATCGCGGCCCACAGCCGGGAGGAAGAGGCGGAGGCGGATCGCTTCGGCCTTTCCTACCTGGCCTCGGCGGGCTACGACCCGCGGGCGATGGTGTCCTTCTTCCGGAAGCTGGAAAGGCTCCAGGGGGCCGAGCCGGACGTGGTCACGCGCTTCTTCGCCAGCCATCCGAGCCCCGCCGAGCGAATCCGGCTCCAGGAGGACACCATCCGCGAACAGGGGTTGAAGGGAGGCGCCACCTCCATCGAGGGAGGATTCGACGAAATCCGAGCCCGGGTTCGGCGCTGAAACCCCCGCTCCGCGCTCCCGTGAGGCGATTGACTGCCGGTCGAGGCAAAGATAACTTGCCGGATCCTTCCCCTCGAGCGGATCATGACCGAATGCTTCGCCTGCGGCCTGCCGAATCCCGTCCACCGCCACTTCTGCGAGGGGTGTGATTCGGTCCTGGTGCCCGAGGAGAGCAAGATCCCCAAGGAGCCCGTGCTGATGGCGCAGAATCACCCCCTCCCCACGCCGAGCGGAAGGCGCTGTGGGACCTGCGGGTCCGCCCTCGCCCCCGGTTTCTCCTTCTGCATGGAATGCGGCGGTTCCGTCGAGGGCGGCAAGGCACGCCTCGTCACCCTGGCGGAGGACGGCACCGAGGAGAGCCTCTGGGTCCTCCCGGACGAGGAGGTGGAGGTGGGGAAGGACGTGGGGCCGCTCGCCTTCTTGGACGACCCCTACGTCAGCAGCCGCCACTGCCGGTTCTTCTTCTCCGAGGATCGCCTCGTGGTCGAGGATCTGGCCTCCCTGAACGGCGTCTATCGGAGGCTGCGCGGCGAGGTGGTCCTCTCGCCCGGGGACTCCTTCCGCGTGGGGCGGCAGCTCTTGCGGCTCGAGGAAATCGAGGCGCCGCCGCCGGCTCCCGACGGGACGAGGATCTGGGGCTCCCCCCATCCCGGCCACCGCTTCCGCCTGGTCCAGATCCTGGACGGCGGCGCCCTGGGCGAGGCCTTCCCCCTGCGAGCGGGAGAGAACCTGGTGGGCCGGGAATCCGGGGACGTGACCTTCCCCGGGGACCGCTACGTCTCCGCCCGCCACGCCACCCTCACCGTGAGCGAGGAGCTCGTCAGGCTTCGGGACCTCGGCTCCTCCAACGGGACCTTCGTCCGGCTGGGGAGCGCCACCCCCCTGGAGGGAGGCGATCTCCTCCTCATCGGAAACCACCTCCTCCGCGTGGACGTCGGGGCCTAAGCCGACCTTTGCCTACGGCCGACGAGGGCGAGGGATCGCGAGGCCCACGGGCCATGCGACCCCGTCGCCGGCCGCGTTGCATCCACCATCCTCGTTCTTCCCTCGCCCACCCGGTTTCGGGCCGGGGCCGGCGGGCGATGCTCGATGAGAACGAGAACGGGGGAGCGACCACCCGGTCCTCCCCCGCCACGCGCAGAGTCCCCCCGAAACGCGGAGCGCGCCCACGGCCTCAGCCGTAGGACTTCTCCTTCTTCTCCTGCTCTTCCTTGCACCGGATGCAGAGCGTCGTCACGGGGCGAGCCTCGAGGCGCTTGATGTTGATCTCTTCCTCGCAGCGCTCGCAAATGCCGAAGGTGCCGTCGCGGATGCGGTCCAGCGCCTTTTCGATCTTCCGGAGCAGGAACTTCTCCCGGTCGCGCAGCCGGAAGACCATGGACTGCGCGTATTCCGACGACGCCAGGTCGATCTCGTCGGGGAGATCGTCGGTGTCGAAGGTCGACTCCTCGAGCAGCGTGCGCTTGGCGCTCTGCAGGAGGCTCTGCCGGGACTCTTCGAGCATGGTTTGAAAGCGCAACAGATCCTTGGCGTCCACCTTCTCTCCAATCTCGCGGCGAGCAGCTCGCCTGCCCGCTCTCCAACTTGCCGTAATGGCAAGAAAAAGGCGTGCTTTATTAGCAAGCCCCGATTCGCGACGTCAAGCCGTGCGAAACCTTTCGCAAAGCCAGCGCCTATCATAACCTCCCGGCACGAACGTGCAGGAATGGCACACCCCACGAGGGAGACCCCCGCGTGCCCGAGCAGAACAAGTTCGACCGAGACCTTCTGCGCTCCCTTCTCACCCTGGCGTCCAAGAGCGCGGTGGATCACGTCCTCTTCGTCTCGGACCGGCCGCTTCCGCCCGAGGAGACGAAGGGGAAACCATGGCGAAGGAAGCTCGTCTACGCCGTGAGCCACGAGGCGCTCGCCCGGGAGCTCGAAGAACGCGGATTCCGCACCGTCGTCATCCCGGCCTACGAGTACACCCGGATGGAGAAGATCAAGGTCGCCCTCGTGATGGCCGGCCACTTCTTCCAGGAGGGTCAGACGGTCCTCTGCCTCACCGGGACCAAGGACCGCATCGACACCATGCTCAAGATTTCCGTGGGCGAGGAGCGCGAGGACGTGATCACCCTCGAATCGCTCCACCTTCCTCCGGAGATCGAACTCGCCGTCGCGGAACAGGTGCTCCTCCTCGCCCAGGCCGTGGGACAGGAAGGATTCGAAGGCCATCCCGTCGGCACCATCCTCGTTCTGGGGGATTCCACGGCGGTGATGGAGAAGTCCCGCCAGCTCACCATCAATCCCTTCCAGGGCCTCTCCGAGGCGGAGCGCAACATCCTCGATCCCAAGATCCGGGAGGCGGTGAAGAACTTCTCCGTCCTGGACGGGGCCTTCGTGATCCGGGAGGACGGGGTGGTCCTCGCCGCGGGAAGGTACCTCCAGAGCGGCGGGCAGAACGTGAAGATCCCCCTCGGCCTCGGTGCGCGCCACGCGGCCGCCGCCTACATCAGCGCCACCACCCGCGCCATCGCGGTCGTGGTCTCCCAGACTTCGGGGAGCGTCCGCTTCTTCAAGGACGGCGAGATCATCTACGAGATGCATCCCTCCCATCGGCGGATCTGAGCGCCCTGCCCGCCCGGCATTCGGCGCGGAGGGTGCAGGAGAGGCAGCGGTCGCGATCCCGGCGAACCGGGCAGAGCCCACTCATGCCGAGGTGGCAGAGGACGAAGTCGTAGCGCACCGGATCCTCCGGATCGAGGCGCGACAGCGACGCGGTGATCTCCTCCGCCGTGCGCCAAGAGGCGTCGCGTCGGCTCGTGAGGCCGAGGAGCCTCGCGATCCGGTGCAGATGCGTGTCCAGGGGGACGACCAGGGCGCTCCGGGGCAAGAGTCCCTCCCAGGTTCCCAGATCCACTTCGTCCTTCCGCACCATCCAGCGGAGGAAGAGGAGGAGGCGCTTGGACGCGCTTCCTCGCAGGGGATCGGCGAGGAGGTGGTCGAAAGCCGCGGGCTCGCCGAAGACGGCCCGCGCTCGCTCCAGGCCCGAGCTCCGGATCCTCTCCGTGAAGGCGCCGAGTGCGTGGCGGAGGGATCCCGTCGCCTCCCAGCTCCGCGCCACCCAGGCGCCGAGGCTCCCCGCCTCCTCCACGATCGTCCGCATGCCCGCGAGCAGGGCGCCGAGATCCGCGGCCCGGTGGAAGCGATACGAGAACCACTCCAGCGCGGCGCGCTCCCGCTCGGGCTCGAAGCCCTCGACCCACCGACGAGGCGAGGGCCCCATCCCCTCGAGCACCCGCTCGATCCTCGGCATGAAGACGCCGACCTGCCCGTAGGCGAAGCTCGAGGCGAGGAGCCCGGCGATCTCCTGATCGGCCGGATCGGAGTAGCGGCGCACGAGCGCCACCGGGTCGCTCTGGATCCGCAACTTCGCGTCGAAGCGCTCGACGAAGGGGTCGAGGACGAGTTTGAGGCGCTCTGCGCGGGCGATCGAAAGCATGCTCCTAGGCCCGTCCTCCGGCCGACCGGTTCCTCGCAACGCAAGACCCCGAAGATCCCTCGGCGGGTTGTCTCCGCGCCGCATCGGTACCAGTCCTTTTCGAGGAGGAGATCTTCATGGACAATTCGGGCCCTCGGATCGCCACCGTCGTCCTCGGTGCGTGGCTCTTCATCTCGGCCTTCCTCTTGCCGTATTCCGGCGCACAGTTCACGAACGCCTGGATCGTCGGCCTGGCGGTGGTGATCTTCTCGCTCGTGGGAATCGCCAGCGTCCCCGCCCGCTTCCTGATCACCCTGGCGGCGATCTGGCTCTTCCTCTCCGTCTGGATCCTCTCGGGCGCCAGCTCCGGCGCCCGATGGAACAGCGCGATCGTCGCGGTCCTTCTCTTCATTCTCTCGCTCGCCCCTGTGCCAGGCGAACGGCAGATCCTTCCTCCGGGGCGCCGGGTGCGGGCATAGGCGAGACGTCGCGGGCGGCGAGCCGCCGATCCCAGGTCCGGAGGAAGGGCCACCAGATCGCGAGGGAGAGCCCGAGATTGGCCATCTGGAGGAGGACCGCACGCGCATCGCCGCCGGTGGCCAGATAGGCTCCGACCGGCGCCGGCAGGGTCCAGAGAACCTCCAGGTGCGGCCGCGCCACCAGGCCGAGGGTCATGGCGAGATGGGTGGTGGTCGCCGAAGCCAGGGGCGCCAAGAGGAAGGGAACCGCGAGCCGGGGATTCATCACCACCGGCAATCCGAAGAGGAGCGGCTCGTTCACGTTGAAGAGGGAGGGCAGAAGCCCGACCCGCCCCACCCCCCTCAGCCCCTTGCTGCGCGCCCTCGAGAGGAGGAGCGCCACGGCGAGGGTTCCCCCGGATCCGCCCTGCCAGACGAACCAGAGGAAGAACTCCCGCGTCGCCACGTGGGGGAGGGGCAGCCCCGCGGCCTTCGCCGCCATGTTCTCCGTGAGCATGGAGAGCCAGATCGGCTTCACGGCGCCGAGGATGGCCACCGGGTGGATCCCCAGCAGCCAGAGGGTCCCGTCGAGGAGGACGAGGGTCCAGGCGCCGACCAGCGAGTCGGTCGCCGCGACGAGCGGCGCGATCCATCCCGCGACGACCCCGAGGAGATCCACGCCCGCGAGGTGGACGAGGGCCCAGACCAGCGAGATGCTGGCGAGGGCCGGGACGATCGCCTCGAAGCTCCTCCCGATGGCCTCGGGCACCGAGGGCGGGAGGCGGAGCACCCAGCCGCGCGAGGAGACCGCGCGCTGCACCTCCACCGAGAGCAGTCCGATGGCGATGGCACCGAAGAGCCCTCCCGGTCCGAGCGCCCCAAGCGAGAGGCCGAGGCCGCCGCCCTCGAGCCGAACCGGCGTCTGGGCCACGAGAAAGGAGGCCAGCGCCACGAGCGGCGCGCCCGCTTCGTCCAGTGCGTAGGACCGGGCGAGCGCCCGCGCGACGGCGAAACAGACGTAGAGACCGATCGCCCCGCCCAGGACCCGGTACGGCGCGAGCAGGGTCTCGGACCACGGCTCGAGGCGCGCGTGGAGCGAGGGGATGGGCGGCTGGGCGAGGAGGAGAAAGGCGGAACCCACCAGCACCAGGGGGAGCGCGGCGACGACACCGTCGCGCACCGCGACCAGGTGGCGCTGGAGGGCGAGTCCTTCCGCGAGGCGCGCCAGGCGCGCCCGCGCGGTGCGTTCAGGCTGCGGGGCGGCCCCCATCCGCGGCGGGCCCGATCATCCCGCGTTTGCCTTCCGGACCTCCGCCTCCGTGAAGACCGGCGGTTCCGGATGGTTCTTCCCCTGCGGCAGGGGCTCCTTGCGCTCCACCGGCTCGGTGGAGTGCTTCGCCACCCCGTGCAGCGGGAAGTGCTGGTCGGCGGGCTGCGCCGAATCCTTGCGCTTGAGCCAGGGATCCGAGGGGTGCGAGACCGCCGGTCCCTTCAGCAGGCGCTCGATCGGGTAGACGAAGCCCTCCCGCGTGTACTCCGGCGGCGTGTGCTGGTAGGTGTCCATCCGGATCGCATCCTTCGGACAGGCTTCCACGCAGAGGCCGCAGACCACGCAGCGGAGCTGATCGATGACGAAGACGGTCGGATACTTCTCGATCGGATCGTCGCTGTACTCGCCCGCCTCGATGTAGATGCACTGCGCGGGGCAGACCGTGGCGCACATGTAGCACGCCACGCAGCGAGGCTTACCGTCCTCGCGCGGCACCAGCCGGTGCGTCCCCCGGTAGCCCACGGGATAGGGAGCCTTCTCCTCGGGGTACTGGAGGGTCGCCACCTGGTTGCCGAGGCTCCCCTTCCGATAGGTGAAGTCCGGGCTGGGGTCCCGACCGCCGAAGAGGTTGCGCAGGAAGTGCCGCCCGGTCACGGCCAGGCCGCGAATCACTTCGGGCACGAAGAGGCGCTGGTACCAGGAGAGTCCGGCCGTCTCCTCGGTGATGCGCTTCTTGTCTTTCGTGGAGGCCATCGAGTCGCTCTCCCTTCTTCCTAGAGCCACGTCGGGGTTAGTGCCCACCCGATCCCCCGGCCATCATCCGGCCGGGCACGACGATCGAGGAGGGGTGCTTCTTGGGATAGAGGGCCGTCAGCCCCACGAGGAACAGGATTTCCGCCAGGCCGACGATCGCCAGGAGTTCCAGCGAGGGATCGGCCAGGAGGAGGACCGCGGTGACCGCGATGTTCGCCAGGGCGATGGGAAGGAGGATCTTCCAGCCCAGCGTCTGGATCTTGTCGAAGCGGAACCGGGGCAGCGTCCAGCGGATGGCGAGCTGCAGCCAGCAGAGGAGGATGACCTTCAGGACGAAGACCATTCCCATCACCACCGCCAGGCCGAAGCTGCCGATCGCGGAGCCCAGCCAGGCCTCCACGCCCCACGCCGGCGGGAACGGCAGATGATAGCCGCCCAGGAAGAGCGCGGTGACCACGCCGGCCAGGACCACGGTCCCCATGAACTCGGAGATCATGAAGAGACCGAAACGCATCCCGGAGTACTCGACGAAGTAGCCGACGATCTCGGACTCGCCTTCGGGCGCGTCGAAGGGCGCGCGCTTCAGCTCGGCGAAGGACGCGGTGAAGAAGAGGATGAAGCCGAGCGGCTGGAGGAAGATCCCCCAGGCCGGCAGGACGCCGCCGAAGAGGCCCTGCGTCTGCCCCTCGGTCATCACCTCGAGCTGGAGGGTCTGGAAGATCATCATCAGACCGACCAGGCTCATGCCGAGCGCGATCTCGTAGGCGACCATCTGCGACGAGCCGCGGAGACCGCCGAGGAGCGCGAGGCGGTTGTTGGAAGCCCAGCCGGCAAGGGCGGTGCCGAAGACCGCGATGCCCGAGAAGGCGAAGACGAAGAGGATCCCCGGATCGAATCCCGGCGCCACCTGCAGCGAGACCGGGAAGGAGGCGTCCACGCCGAGCGAGGAGGCCAGCCCCCCGACGATCGGGATCTCGGCCGCGGGAACCACCGGCGCGACGGGCACCACCGCGAAGAGGACGAAGGCCGTCCCGAAGGCGAGCATCGGCGCCAGGGTGTAGAGGAAGCCCGAGGCGTGCGCCGGGACGAAGTCCTCCTTGGTCAGCATCTTGATGCCGTCCGCGAGGAAGTGCGGGATCCCGAGGAGGGACTGGTTGCGCAGGCCGGGAAGCGCGATCCGGGCCCGGTTGGGACCGATGCGGTCCTGCATGAGCGCAGACCACTTCCGCTCCGCCAGCGTGAGCAGCGAGGCGACCACCATCACCAGCACCAGGATCAAGGTGACGGTGTTGGCGATGCCGACGCCGATGTAGGGCTTTCCGAAGGCCGCCTGCGTCAGCACGCCGAGGGCGCCGGCGGCGATGTAGAAGAGCGACACCGCGCCCGCGATGAGGCCGCAGAGGCCGAGGATGAGTCCAGTCATTAGGGCAGCGCGCATGGCTTCCTCTCGATCAAGCCGCCGTGCCACCGGTGCGCAGCGGAATCAGTTCGCGCATTCCGGCCGGCCGTCCATCCACCGTTCCGCCCGGCAGCGGAACCACACCCTTGAGATGCCTGCGAGGCGTCGCGTCCCAGTCGAAGGTGCCGAGGCTTCCCTCCGGGAGCTTGCGGCCGAGGTCCATGAAGACCTCGCGGGTCGAACTCCAGCCGGTCTCGTGGCCGAGCTCGCGAAGCAGGCGAGCCGCCCAGGCCCAGCCGGGGAGCGCGGCGCCGCGCGGCTCGTAGGCCGCGAGGAAACGCTGCGCCCGCCCCTGGAAGTTCACGAAGGTGCCCTCCGCCTCCGAGTGCGGCGCCAGGGGGAGCACCACGTGCGCCGCACCGAGGAGCGGCGAGACGTTCGTTCCCATCGCGACGACCGTCGGGATCTTCTTCGCCCACTCGGCGAAGCCGGCCTCGTCCGCCGGGATCTCCAAGCCGGCGAGGAGGAGGCCCTCCACCTTGGCGCCCTGGAGGGCGTCGAAGGCGCGGACCTCCAGACCCATCGCCTGGGCGGCGAGCTCCACCCCCTTGCGGTTGGGGTTGCGATCCGAGCGCAGGAGGAGGCGGTCACCCTCCCCCGCCGCGCGGCCGGAGACGTAGATCGCCTTGGCGCCGAGGCCCTCCTTGGCCAGGGCGGCGACGGCCAGCGCGTCCTCCAGGGAGAGGAGGGGCGAGACCACCACGGCGGCCTTCCCGCTCAGCTCGCCGAGCTTCCTCGCCGCGGCGAGGACCGCCGCCTCGGCTTCCGTCTCCTCGCCGTCCACGCGCGCGGCGACGAGCCGATCGTCGTGGAGGGCGTGGTAGCCGAGCCGCCCGACGTCGCACATCCAGTACTGGTTGACCTCGGGGTTCTCCCGGGGCCGGTAGCGATACGGGACGCCCTGGAAGTGATCGAGGTAGACGTTGCAGCCCCGCTCACAACCCGTGCAGATCGAGGGCGTGGCCGTGAGGAAGTAGGCCCGGGCCCGGAAGCGGTTGTCCCGCCAGGTAAGCGCGCCCACCGGGCAGAGATCCACGATGTTTCCGGAGTAGTTGTTGTCGAGCGTCTTCCCGGGGAAAGTGTCGATCACCTCGCGCGTACCGCGTCCAAAGACGCCGAGCACCGGATCCTCCGCCACCTCCTTCATGAACCGGACGCAGCGCGTGCACATGATGCAGCGCTCCTGGTCCAAGACGATGGTCGGCCCGAGGACCTTGCGCTTGTTCTTCATCCACTTGGGAGAATCCAGGCGCGAGGGCTTGTAATCGTATTCCTGGTAGTAGTCCTGGAGGCGGCACTCCCCGGCCTGATCGCAGATGGCGCAATCGACCGGGTGGTGGAGGAGGAGGAACTCCTGCACCGCGCGCTGCTGGTCCTTCACCCGCTTGCTCTGGGTGGTGACCTCCATCCCCTCCATCACCGTGATCTGGCAACCGGGGACGAGCTTTCCGGGCGGGTGCTTGTTCGTCTCCACCAGGCACATGCGGCAGTTGGCCGCGATCGAGAGACCGGGGTGATAGCAATAATGCGGAATCTCGACACCGACTGCCTTGGCGGCCTCGACCAGGTTGGTTCCCGGAGGAACCTGCGTGGGAATGCCATCGATGGTGACATTCACCAGCTCGGTTCGCTTTTCCTCGCTCACTGCTCTACCTCGCCGCCGATCATGTTGATCAAGTCGAAGGTGGGGATGAGGTCCGGGAGCAAAGACCCGACGACCATGTGCTCCAGACCGCCCAGGAGCGGAATCCCCGGCGCACGGCAGTGCACCTTGTACGGCCGGCCGGAGCCGTCGCTCACCAGGTACCAACCCAACTCGCCGTTGGGGGATTCCGTGTACGAATAGACCGTGCCCGCGGGGATCTTCACCCCCTCCATGACGATCTTGAAGTGGCCGATCACGCCCTCGATCGTCGAATAGACCTCGTTCTTCGGGGGCAGGACGTACCGCCAGTCGTCGACGAGGATCGGCCCGGGCTCCATCTGCTCGAAGCACTGGAGGATGATCCGCTCCGACTCCTTCATCTCGGCGATCCGCAGGTAGTAGCGGTCGTAGTTGTCGCCCTCGGAGCCCAGGGGCACCTCGAAGTCGACGCGGTCGTAGACCCAGTACGGATGCGCCTTGCGGACGTCGTAATCCACGCCCGAGGCGCGGAGCATCGGCCCCGTGAACCCGTAGTTGATCGCATCCTCGGCGCTCATCTTTCCCGTTCCGCGGGTGCGCTCGAGGAAGATGCGGTTGTGCGTGAGGAGCGCGTCGATGTCGTCGCGGAGTTCCGCGACGCGGACGAGGCTGTCCTTGACCTTCTGGACCCAGCCCTCGGGGAGGTCACGGTTCACGCCGCCGATGCGACCGTAGGAGGTGGTCACCCGCGCGCCGGTCAGCTCGGCCACGCGATCCCAGAGGATGTCGCGGGCCTCGATGGCCCAGAGGAAGGGCGTGAAGCCGCCCAGCTCCATCGCCATGGCGCCGACGCAGGTGAGGTGGTCGCAGAGCCTGTGCAGCTCGGCCCCGATCGTGCGGATGTACTTCGCCCGCTCGGGAATCTCGATCCCGGCGAGCTTCTCCACCGCCGTGAGGAAGCCGAAGTTGTTGCACATCGACGAGAGGTAGTTCAGCCGATCGGTGTACGGCAGGCACTGCGTCCACGTGGAGTTTTCGCAGCTCTTCTCGAACCCACGGTGGAGGAAGCCGATCTCCGGATCGAGCTTGGTGATGATCTCGCCGTCGAGCTCGATGTGGAAGCGCACCGTGCCGTGCGAGGCCGGGTGGGACGGCCCCATGTTGAGGCTCAGCGACTTGGTCGAGAGCTTGGCATCCAGGACGTCTTCCTGGAGATTGGCCAGGTCGTTCTTCGTTTCAGGCATTCCCTATCGCCTCGATCAGAAACCTACTTGACGATCGGCAGCTGCGAGGGCCGCGGCTCCGCCGCCCGAGAAGCCGGGCGCGACTTCGGCCCCGGCCCGGGTCCTCGGTAGATGTCCTGGATGTCCAGTTCGGGGATCTGCCCCGTCCGGCCGCGGAGCGGGAAATCCTTGCGGAGCGGATGGCCCTCGAACTCCTCCCACATCCACAGGCGCTTGAGCGGCTTCAGCCTTCCGCTGAAGCGGATGCCGTACATGTCCCAGACGTACCGCTCCCAGTAGTCCAGCCCCCGGTAGATGGGGGTGAGGCTGGGGGCCTCCGGGTCCTCCTCGGGGACGCGCACCCGGATCTGGAGCCGGTGCTTCTTCTTCACCGAGTAGAGGACGTAGACCAGCTCGAAGCGGGGCTTTTCGCCGAGGTAGTCCACGCAGGTGAGCGTGACCGGCATCTTGAGGTCGATCTCCTCGTCGTCGTGACAGAAGCGGGCGATCTCCACGAGATCCTCCCGAGCGACGACGATCGCCTCGTCTCCATGCTGGCTGAAGGCCCGGAGGATCTTGTCTCCGAAGCGATCCGCGATGCGCCGGACGACTGCTTCGCTCACTTGACGCCTCCGACGAGCTGGGGGTTCTGGGCGCTGGCGGCGGCGATGGCCTCGGGCGCCGGGGGCGTGCGGTCCACGAGCTTGTGGCCCTGCGAGGCGATCTTCTCCTGCAGGAGGATGAGCGCGTCGAGCACCTGCTCGGGACGCGGCGGACAGCCGGGGACGTAGACGTCCACCGGGATGATCCGGTCGATCCCCTGCAGCACCGCGTAGTTGTCGTAGAAGCCGCCGGACGAGGCGCAGACGCCGAAGGCGATCACCCACTTCGGCTCGCACATCTGGTCGTAGACGCGCTTGAGGATCGGCGCCTGTTTGAGGTTGATCGTCCCGACGACCAACAGGAGGTCGGCCTGCCGGGGCGAGAAGCGGGGAAACTCCGCGCCGAAGCGGGCGATGTCGTAGCGCGAGCCCGCGACGGACATGTACTCCATGCCACAGCAGGCGGTCGCGAAGGGATAGGTGAAGAGCGAGTTCTTCCTCGCCCAGCCCAGCCCTCGGGAGACGAGACGCTCCAGGAAGCCCTGGGCCTCCTCCCGCCGCGTGGTCATCATTCCGAAGTTCGAAGACATCCCAGACTCCCGTGAACCTATGACTCCAAATCCCAGTCGAGGGCGCCCTTCTTCCAGACGTAGACGAGGCCCAGCACCAGCAAGCCGAGGAAGACGCCCATGGTGGCCAGGCCGTACCAGGCCAGATCCTGGAAGAGGACGGCCCAGGGATAGAGGAAGACGGCTTCGATATCGAAGATGATGAAGAGTAGCGCCACGACGTAGAACTTCACGCCGAAGCGCTCACGTGCGGTACCCGACGGCTCCGATCCGCATTCGAAGGGGGCGAGCTTGATCTCCGTGACCTTCTTCGGCCCCAGGAGCTTGGTCAGCCCCATGAGGATCACGCTCATGGCCGCGGCCAGGACGACCACGAAGAGGATGGGAAACCAGCTGGGCAGATGCACCATGATGTCCGTCCTTGTCCAGAACGCCACTCGCCGACACGTATCGCGAGGCGCGGAGGATAGGGGTCGCCCCCCACCCTGTCAACGGGAATCGAGGATCCGACGTTTGGGCACGAAACGCCCCGCCGGGACGCCAGCGGGGCGAATGGGTCCGAGCGGACGGGCGTCCGCCCGAACTCACGTCTCCGAGACTTCGAGGTCGTCCTGCTTCGACGACCAGAGGGCGGCGTCGCAGATGTCGCTGTAGACGTCCAGGGTGAACTCCCACCGGAAGCCCGATCCGCCCATGTCCGGATAGAAGATCAGCGTGGAGCAGTCCGAGCCGTCCGGGCTGCAGGCATGGCCCTCGGCGTTCAGCAGCTCGAAGCAGCCGACACCGCCCGGCTTCTTGCAGTGCGCGTCCGGATTCTGGGGATCGATGATGGGATCGCCCTCGATGTAGAGCTTGCTGCCCGGCGAGGGGGCCTTGACCCTCCACACGTACTGGGAGACGCCGCCGTGCTCGGTGGTGACGTGCGCCTGGACCACCACCGGCTGGTTGACCCGCGGGTTGTTGGTCACCGTGAAGCCCTCGATCACCGGAGCGTGGATCACCTGGGTGATCTTCTGGACGTCGATCTCGTAGACCTCGCTCCCGCGGTTCGACTCGACGGCCAGCACCGCGTTGTTCACACCACCGCCGATGGTGTCGACGAGGGTGATCGAGCCGGCGCAGCAGGCGTCGGGCTCGATGGCCCCCTGGCAATCGCCGGGATCGACTTCGAAGATCGGCTGCCCCCTGCGGGGATCGATGGGGCCGCCTTCGTTGCCATCGAGGTCGAAGAGCTTGAGCGCGCCGATGACGAGGTCGTTGTAGCCGTCCTCGTTGCAGATCATGAAGGAGCGCTCGGCCGCCCCGCAGCTCGTGGCGCACATCGCCTCGGGCTCGAAGCCGGCGCCGGAAGAGGAACCGTGCCGGGTGCAGATGTTGTCGACGCAGCGCTCGCCCTCTCCGCAGTGGGCGTCGTCGGTGCAGGTCGCGTGGAGGTTCTTGCACTCCCCGCACTCGTATCCCGTGCCGCAGCCGGTGAGGGTCGGGCTCCCGAAGGCGATCCGCTGGGAGGGATAGGCCTTGAACTTCGGCTCAGAGTCGCCGAGCAGCCGCACGACCGAGGTCGCCTCGAGATTAGCACCCTCCTCGGGCAAGAGGATTCGTGCCCGGTTGGAAAGGCCGTGCCGTCCGGGGCCCTTCGGCGCGTAGCGCGTGGTGACCACGATTCGCGCCGCGCAGGCCGGGGGCCTGTCGTCGTCACAGGGAGGCGAATTGCATACGTCGAAGACCGAGTGGACTTCGAGCGGGAGGCCGACCTCGCCACCACACTGCTCCAGGCGGAGAATTTCGAAGTGCTCGGCATCGTCCCCGGCCAACTCGGCTCCCGTGACCACGACGGAATCGGTTCCCGCATTGACCAGGGGGATCGGAAGGTCCTTGGATTGGTTCTTTCGGACCGAGCCGAATTGGACCGGCTCGATGAACGGAGCCTCTACCTGCAGGCTGCCGGCCACGCCCTGCCCCTGCATCCGGTAGCGGAAGGTCGGATTCGCGGGATCGGTGGTCTGGACGACGATCTCCCGATCCAGCGCACAGGCCGAACTCGGACGGAATTCGACCGCCACGGCGGCCCGGGTCACGTCCACGGCGCCGGGGATTTCGATCCCCTCCTCGGGAAATTCGATGGAGACGTCGTTGGCCCCGCAATCGTCGGAGCTGGGAAGGAGCTCCACGGAGGTGATCCGCACCGGCTCGCAGCCCCGGTTCTCGAAGCGGAGGTCCACCTTCGTCGAATGCTCCGCCCCCACCTTGCCGAAGTGGAGGGAGCCCTGGTGGTCCGAACCCGAGGGCGCCCAGCAGCAAGGTTCGGTGATCGAGCTCGGGCAGTCCTGCACCGGCTCGCAGACCTCCCAGGTCCCCGCGACGCGCGGTTCCAGAGGATTGGAGGAGAGGAAGCCGGTGAGGAGGATCTCCTTTTCCTCCTCGCCCCACGAGATCACCATCCAGACTTCCTGCTCGCCCGCCGGAGCCTTCGGCTCGTAGACCACCTCGAAGGTGGCCGAGCGCAGGGCGTCGATGGCGAACTCGGTCACCGTCTCGCCGTCGCGCTCGAGGCGGAAGCTCGACGCCGCCTCCCCCTCGAAGGTGACGTGGGCGTTGAGCCGCCCCCTCCCCTTGTTCTCGACGAGGAGTTCCTGCCGCAGCGAGCCGCCGGCGCAGAGGCCGTCGAAGGCGAAGCTCTCCGGCGTGAAGACCGGGTTGGGTTTCGGGGACGGAGGAGCGGGGTCCTCTCCGCAGCTACAGCCCGCGATCCCCAGCGAAAACAAGGCGCCAAAGAGCAGCGCTCGAATTCCTGATCTCACTATCGCCTCCAAACGAAAGTCGGTGGAAGCATACCGGGCAGCGGGCCCCAAGGTAAAGGGACAAGCGCGAATCCCGGGCGAGCGCAAGGGGATCGCGCTTCCCGCCCGGCCCCGGCCCGCTGCGAGACCGGAAATCGTCGCCAACCTTTGAAGGGAATGACGACGAAGACGATGAGAGTCAAAGAGCAGGGGGCCATGACCCCCCGCGCCATCTACCGCGCCCTGGACCGCTACGTGGTGGGGCAGGAACGCGCGAAACGGGCGGTCGCCATCGCCGCCTACAACCACCGGAAGCGGATCCGCGCGCGTCGATCCGGCGGAGCCCCCCTCATCCAGAAGGCCAATCTCCTGCTCATCGGCCCCACGGGCTCGGGCAAGACCCACATCGCCCGCCAGCTCGCCCGAATCCTCGATGTCCCCTTCGCCGTCGCGGACGCCACCGAGTTCACGGAGGCGGGCTACTACGGCAAGGACGTGGAGACCATGCTCTCGGAACTCCTCCAGGCCGCGGAGAACGATCTCGCGCGGGCCGAGACGGGGATCGTCTTCCTGGACGAGATCGACAAGATCGCCCGCCGCAGCCAGTGGGCCAGCACCGGGGCGGGCAACCGCGACATCGGCGGGGAGGGGGTACAGCAGGCCCTCCTCAAGCTCCTCGAGGGCCGGCGGGTGATGGTGCCGGTCAATTCGAACCAGCACTGGTCCAAGCACGAATTCGTCACGCTGGACACCCGCGACGTCCTCTTCATCTGCGCCGGGACCTTCTCCGACCTCATCGGCAACCCGGCCGAGCGCGGCCTGGGTTTTTCCCGCTCCGGGCCGAAGCGACGGCGGACGGAACGGCGGACCCTCGACACCCGCCACCTCGTGGAATACGGGATGTTGGCGGAGCTCCTCGGGCGGATTCCCGTGGTCGTGCAGCTCGACGAGCTCACGGCCGAGGAACTGATGGAGATCCTCACCGGCCCTCCCGACGCGATCCTCCGGGAGTACCGGCAGCTCCTCGCCCTGGACGGCGTGGAACTCAACGTCACGGAGGGGGCGCTACGCCGCGTGGTCGCCCTGGCGACGGAGCGGGGGCTGGGCGCCCGGGGGCTTCGCTGCGTGCTGGAGGAATTGATGGAGGAGGCGCTCTTCCTCTCTCCGGAGCAGCCGGGGCGCCCCTGGACCATCGACGCGCGCTACGTGGAGGAGAGGCTTCCCGCCTGCAAGGAGGCCTTGCGCAGCCTCGCCACCTCCTCGACCTTCCGCGCGTAGTGGGGATTTTGGGGCTCGAAGAGGAGCGCCATCTTCAGGTTCCGCTCCGCCGCGTCGAGCCGTCCGGCTTCGAGTTCGACCAGCGCCGCACCGTAGAGCTTCCTCCCCTTCTCGGTGGTGCCGATCTCCTCCTCCGCGGGAGCCTCGGTTTCCTCCATCGTCCAGCGGAGGTAGCGCTCCCGCTCCGGCCCCGAGATCCGCTCCTCGTACTGGCGACGGCTCGGCTCGTCGCGGAGGACGGTGTAGGCCTCGGTGATCCGCTTGTGGATGGCGAGGACCCGCACCCGGAACTCGGGGTCCTGGTGCCCGAGGAACCGATCGGGGTGGAAGACGCGCGACTCCCGGTGGTAGGCGGTCTTGATCTCCTTCGGGGTCGCGCCGGGCTCGAGCTTCAGGACCTGGAAGTAGTCGAGCTGGTCGAGGATCGCCGCGAGCGTCTCCACCTCGACCACGAATGCTGCATCCATCGATCAACCTGCTTCGCTGCGCGCGAGGCGAACGCCCTGGATCCGGCTCGCCTTCTCCTCGATCTCTTGGGGGCTCAGCCCGGAGGAGAGGTGCAGGGTGGTGTTCGCCTGCTGGCCCGTTTCCCGGTCCCGCGCCGTGACGTTGACGATCCCGTTGTTGTCGATTTCGAAGACGACCTCGATCTCGACCTCGCCGCGGCCCGCCTTCCGGAAACCCGAGAACTCGAAGGAGCCGAGGGACTCGCATTCCTTGGCCTGCGAGCTCTCGCCCTGCAGCACCTCGATGCGGACCTTCTCCTGGCCGTCCCGGCTGGTGGTGAAGATCTTCGAGCGCTCGATGGGGACGGGGGTGTTCTTGTCCAGGACGACCTCGGCGAATCCCCCCACCGTGGCCACGCGCAGGGGGAGTGGCGTCACGTCCAGAAGGACCGTGCCGCCCTCCTTGCCCATCAGGGAGTTGGCGTGGATGGCCGCGCCGACCGCCACTACGTGATCGGGGTCGATGTCGCCGAGGGGTTCCCTTCCGAAGTAGTGGGCGACGCCCTCGCGGATGATCGGCATCCGCGTCGAGCCACCGACGAGGACCACCGCATCGATGTCCTGGGCGGTGAGGCGGGCCGACTGCAGCGCCTCGTCGCAGACCTTGAAGGTGCGCTGGGCGAGGTCGTGCACCATCTTGGCGAAGTCGCCGCGGCTCAGTTGGACGCGCAGATCGAGGACCTTGCCCGAGGGGTCCTTGCAGATCTGCTCCACCACCACGTCGGCGACCTCCCGGTCGCTGAGATCGATCTTCGCCCGCTCCGCCGCCTCCTTGAGGCGGTGCAGGCACCACTTGTTCTGCCGCAGGTCGAGCCCCGTCCGTTCGTGGAAGCTGCGGACGAGGAAGTCGACGATGCGGGCATCGAAGTCGTCCCCACCCAGATAGGTGTCGCCGGCCGTGGAGAGGACCTCGAAGACGTCGTCGCCCAGCTCCAGGATGGAGATGTCGAAGGTCCCGCCGCCGAGGTCGTAGACCGCCACCTTCTGCGAGAGGCCCTTGCCGTAGCCGTAGGCGAGGGCGGCGGCGGTGGGCTCGTTGATGATGCGGAGGACCTGGAGTCCCGCCAGGCGCGCTGCGTCCCGCGTGGCCTGCCGCTGGTTGTCGTTGAAGTAGGCCGGACAGGTGATCACCGCATGGGTCACCTCGCGGGAGAGATGCGTGGCGGCGAGCTCCTTCATCTCCTTGAGGACCAGCGCCGAGATCTCGGGGACCGTGAGGAGCTCGTCGCGGACCTGGATGCGCACGCCGTGGTTGGGGCCCTCCTTGATCTCGTAGGGCATCCGCTCCCGCGCCCGCTTGACCTCTTCGGAGAAGAAGTAGCGTCCGATGATCCGCTTGGCGGAGGAGACCGTGTTGCGGGGATCGTCCGCCATGCGGCGCTTCGCCTCGTTGCCCACGAGGACCGCCCCGCCCTCCAGGAAGCGGACCACCGAGGCGTGGACCGTCTCCCCCCACTCGTTGGGGATCACCTCCGGCGCATCGGTCACGGCGCTCACGCAGGAGTTGCTCGTGCCCAGATCGATCCCGATTGCGACCGCTTCGCTCATTCGATGCTCACCGCTAGCGCTCGCCCGATTCTAGAGAGCGCCTGGTTGGGGGTCAACGACGGGAGCACGGATCGCTTTCCGACGCACGACCGGGCTGGCGCGTCGGAAACTTCCCAATAGATTCATGATCGAGAGCCATGGCACGAATCCTCGGAATCCTGACCAACGATCCCACCCTCCTCCGCTGCCAGATCGCCCGGATCGAACCCTCGGTGGCCTTCCGGGAGGACGAGGCCTTCGGCCTCGGATCCTTCGACGACACCGACGTCCTCCTCACCAAGCGCCCCGCGGACGTGGGAACGCGAAAGCTCGCGACGCTCACCGAGAGCCTCCAATCTCCCGCGCTCCTGGCGATGGGCCGAAGGGAGGCGGCCTACCAAGAGGAGGCCCTCCATCCGTTGCGGTTCCGCCGGTGGCTCTTCGCGATGGACGGCGACACGGAGGTCCTGTCCAAGGCGCGCGAGGCGATGGAGGCCTCCCTCCCCGTCTTCCTCGCTCGGTCCCTTCGCACGGTGGCGTCGCGGGAGCGGGTCTTCTTCCTCTTCCTCCGCGAGCTCTACGAGCAGAACCAGCTCGACGATTCGAACCTGGAGGCCGCGGAGGCCGCCCGGAGCCTCGCTCGCGCGGTGCGCGCGGTGGACGCGCTCCTCGAGCGAGTGGGCGAGACGCGCCCCTCCGACCTCGCCGTCCTGGCCACGAACGGCCGCGTGGTCGTCGGGGCACGCAGGGGCCGGCCGATCTCGTACCTGCTGGGAGAGGGGAGCGGGGCCTGCGAGATCTGCGGCTTCGACGAACGGAGCGACGATCCCCGCATCCCCGCCCACCGCCGCGCGCGCTTCGTGGCGCTCGCCACC
>Ga0180216_1001192_pt1 | contig 23898 bp, 25 predicted proteins | sample eDN3rd37CBELigMG_FD_128879 | JGI IMG/M metagenome (GOLD analysis project Ga0180216, IMG submission 128879) | Enriched Miracle-Growth compost microbial communities from Emeryville, California, USA - eDNA 3rd pass 37_C BE-Lig MG (version 2)... ...
CGATGGACAGCTAGCAGTAAGTACGCCTGTAGCATTTAGCCGGATAAGTCCAGGCTCGAGATCAACGGAGGTCGTATCACTTCAACTGGCTATAGGAAAACGCTGCGCAGAGCTCGTTGTGCCCTATCCTCCGGGCATACCGCTATTATATGAAGGAGAATGGATTACAGCAGCACATATAGATGAGCTTCAACGCTATATAGTAGCAGGCGCAAAATTCCAAGGCAATCATTCGCTAAATGAACTAAAGCTAAAAGTATATTTATTAAACGATTAGAAGGGTGCCCTGCAGAGCAGCTTGATTATGTACTAGCAGGGTACTGTTTATAATAGGATAAAACAAATGCCTACGTGTGGAGGCTTTTTGTTATAATAAGTAAAGAAGTAAGTAAAGAAGTAAGTAAAGCAATATGATTAATTATAATGATCGGGGACCATATAAATGAAAAAGGGTTATTTTATTACCTTAGAGGGTAATGAAGGTGCTGGCAAGTCATCGATCGTAGAGATGGCAGCACAATATCTCAGCTCCAAAGGGCTTGAAGTCATTACGTCACGTGAGCCTGGAGGAATTGCGATTGCGGAGCAAATTCGATCCGTTATATTGGATAAGAATAATACAATGATGGACGGTCGTACGGAAGCGTTGTTATATGCAGCAGCGAGACGACAGCATTACATAGAAAAAATTTCACCCTCGCTTCAGGATGGGAAAACAATAATTTGCGATCGCTTTATTGATAGCAGTCTTGCTTACCAAGGTCATGCAAGAGGGCTAGGAATAGATGAAATTTTGTCGATTAACGAATTCGCCGTTGATGGTATGTTTCCAGACTTAACTTTGTATCTCGATGTGGACCCTGAAATAGGGCTTCAGCGTATTCGGGAAAATGAGAATAGAGAGGTTAACCGGCTAGACCTCGAATCGCTTTCCTTTCATCATAAAGTAAGGGAAGGATACTTAGAAGTGGTGAATAGATTCCCAGAGCGTATCGTTAAAATTAATGCGAATGAGCAGCTCAATGCCGTGTTTGAAGAGGTCAAGCGTGTGTTTGATCAATATTTGGGGAATAATGTTTAATTAGCATCACAACATGGACGAACTAGCTAACAAATAATATAATGAGTTCAATAGAAGGAAATTCATATATAAACGTCTAAATGTTACACATACAAACGGTTTCACAATATTATATATAGAAGAATTAACCTTCGTTTCAAAAATATGAATAAGAGGAGGAATATAATGAAACTGGTGATTGCAGTAATACAGGATAAGGATAGCAACCGTCTTTCTAATGCGCTTGTGAAAGAAGGATTTCGTGCGACAAAGCTGGCAAGTACAGGTGGTTTTTTACGCGCAGGTAATACGACCTTTATGATAGGTGTTGAAGATGAACGAGTGCATGAAGTATTCCAAGTCATTAGCAACAACTGTAAAGTACGCGATCAATTAGTAACGCCTGTTTCTCCAATGGGCGGAGCAACCGATTCATATATTCCATTCCCGGTAGAGGTACAGGTAGGCGGAGCGACAGTATTCGTTGTTCCTGTTGAACGATTTGAACATTTTTAATGTGGAAGTGATAAGTAATGAGGGTAGATCAAAGCTTTAGACCACTTGGTCAAAGTCGTGCAGCAAGTGGAACGGTCTCAAAGCAGGTGTCATCAAGTCAATTTTCTGATATGCTGGCCCAAAAGGATCACGCTCATTCCGTTAGTGAGCTGAAGCAGAAAATTCAAAGCATACAAGAACAGGGCGATCGTCTAGCTCGCCATATGACTGTACGAGAACTAAAGCTGTATCGCCAAATGGTGAAGCAATTTCTCGAGGATACATTGAGAAGAGGCATCGGTCTGAAAGAGGTCAGAGGCTTTGACCGCAGAGGCCGTGTTAAACGATACAAGCTGCTTGAGGAAGTAGATGAGAAGCTCGTTTTGCTTGCGGAGGAGATGCTGGAGACAGAGGAAGGACGTATCGAGCTCCTGCATACGTTAGGCGAAATTAGAGGCATTTTAATAAATTTAGTTTTTTAATTGAAGGAGTACAGAATGAAAACTGAGGAAACCTTAGAGCATCAATGGAAAGCGAAGCGTATTTTGAACAATGCTTTAATGCAGAAGCGCATCTCGCATGCTTATTTGTTTGAAGGGCCCTCAGGAACTGGAAAGCTTGCTTGTGCCCTTGCCTTTGCCAAAGCAATTTTTTGTGAGCAGCCTAATGAAGGCGAGGCATGCAATCAATGTGCACAATGCCGCAAGTTTGAGAATGGCAATCAACAGGATTTGCGAACTATTGCGCCTGAAGGCCAGTCCATTAAAATAGATCAAATTCGTCAGCTGCAGCGGGATTTATCCTATCGTAAAACGACGAGTGGTCGAATGGTATATATTATTGAGCAGGCTGAGAAAATGACGATTCAAGCGGCAAACAGCCTGCTTAAATTTTTAGAGGAGCCCGTTTCACCAGTAGTTGCCCTGCTCATTACAAGCAATGTACAAGCCGTTCTGCCAACAATCCGCTCGCGGACGATGAACGTGCCCTTTACCCCGTTATCGCCTGAGCTTATGCTAGAGCAGCTTACAATGGAAGGGGCGTCTCCAACACTAGCTAGGGCAGCTGTACAACTAAGCTCTGGTATTGATGGAGCGCGAGCCATACTTGAAAAGAATGGGTTTGCAGAAATCAGAACGCTAGTGATACAATTAGGGAAGGAAAGCATAACAACATATACTACAGCTATGCTGACAGCAGCTCAAAAGCTATTTAAAGGAGAATATGCTGATCAAATTGAGCTTGTTCTGCAGCTGTTATTGCTGTGGTTTAAGGATATGACACAATTCCAAGCTGGGAGACAAGAAAACCTAGTTTTTATTGATCAATTGGAATGGATCAGCGCACATGCTTTCTCACGCTCTTTCGCTGGATGGGTTTCCTGTATGGAGCATATTCTTGAAGCGGACAAGCGTATTAAAGCAAACGTGACGCCCCAACTTTCTATTGAGCAACTTTTGGTAAAATTACAGGAGGGCTAATCCTTGTATAATGTTATAGGTGTTCGCTTTAAGAAGGCGGGCAAAATTTACTACTTTGACCCTGTAGATCATCCCGTAGAGAAGGAACAACACGTTATTGTTGAGACAGCTCGCGGTATAGAATACGGAAAAGTAGTAATTGGTCAAAAGCAGGTTGGTGAAGAGGATGTCGTATTGCCGCTTAAGCGTGTGATTCGGATCGCAAATGAGACGGATGCACAGGTGGTCGATGAAAACCGTAGTGCCGCGTCACAAGCGTTTACGACATGTCTGGAAAAAATCCAACATCACCAGCTGCGCATGAAGCTTGTAGATGTAGAATTTACCTTTGACCGCAATAAAATCATCTTTTATTTCACAGCGGAGGGAAGAGTAGATTTTCGTGAGCTCGTAAAGGATTTAGCAAGTGTCTTCCGTACGAGAATTGAGCTGCGCCAAATTGGTGTGCGCGATGAAGCGAAAATGCTTGGAGGAATAGGCCCGTGTGGACGCGTATTATGCTGCTCCTCCTGGTTAGGTGACTTTGAGCCAGTATCCATTAAAATGGCCAAGGATCAGAACTTATCTCTTAATCCTACTAAAATATCGGGTTTGTGTGGACGATTAATGTGCTGCTTGAAATTCGAGCATGATAACTATGAAAGTGTACGTGAAGAAATGCCGACAGTTGGTAAGCTTGTCATTACGTCACTTGGTGAAGGTAAAGTAACAGGAATCAATGCTTCAACCAAAACCGTCTTCGTTCAATTGTTTGATATACCAGGGAAGCCAAAGGAGCTTTCTTTGGATGATGTTGTTACAAAATAAAATACAGTTGTAGCTTAGCATGTAACTCTGGGGTGGAGACTTAGAGATGAAGGATATATTCGTACAAATGACAGAGCTTGAAGCTCGAGCTGAAGCAATGAATCAAGATCTTGGCTTGTTAAAGCAGAGGGTTGTAGCCTTGCTTGAGGAAAATCAACGTCTTACACAGGAGAATGAGCAGCTAAGAGGAATTTTGAAATTTGAACGTGAGCAAGAAGAACAACGCTCAAGTCCAAAATCCGAGCCACTCTCTCAGGTGCATGACGAGGCTTTACCGCAAGAACAACCTGCTGATGAGCCAGGTGAAGGTCATGATAATCTTGCTAAGCTTTATTATGAAGGCTTTCATATATGCAATGTGTATTATGGACATCTTCGTACTGAGGGAGATTGCTTATTCTGCTTATCTTTCCTTAATAAATAGTAAACTGTTAAGGCCGCCCCTTATATTGATAAGGGCGGCTTTTTTTCGAAATTAATGGTGTGGGGAGCGAAAGGCTTGAGCAAGAGTAACGATGTTATACTTAACGATGACGAGCGTATTGATGATCTGTTAACGGATTCAGGACTTCATATTATACAGAGTAGAGATGTCTTTAGCTTTTCACTCGATGCAGTGCTGCTTTCGCGCTTCGCTAAGCTGCCTAAGCAAGGACGAGTGGCTGATTTTTGCACGGGCAACGGCGTGATTGCGTTGCTATGCTCGGATAAAACAGAGGCAGCTATTGATGCAATCGAGATACAGCCAAGGCTTGCTGATATGGCTAGAAGAAATGTCACAATGAATAAGCTAGAGCACCAAATTCAAGTCATCGAAGCAGATTTAAGGCAGTATGCAATTGAAGCGGGCAATGGAATATATGATGCAATAACCGTAAATCCTCCATATATGAGACCTGCTGCTGGTGATAAAAATGTGAATGAGCATTATGCGATTGCAAGACATGAGGTCATGTGTACGATTGAGGATATTGCGAAGGCAACCTGCAAGCTGTTGCGTCCAGGAGGGAAAATATTTATCGTTCATCGTCCATCACGATTAGCCGATATTATCGAAGCATTGCGCAAGTGGAAGATTGAGCCTAAGATTGTGCAGTTTGTCCATCCGAAGCAACAAGGTGAGGCCAATATGGTTCTTATTGAAGCATGCCGTGACGGAAAGCCAGATCTGCGCGTACTACCTCCATTAATTGTATATAATGAAGCGGGAGAACAAATCATATGAACATTCAAAAAAGCTATCAGGACGAACGAGCATCAGGCACCTTATATTTAGTTGCCACACCAATAGGTAATCTTGAGGATATTACGATGCGCGCCCTGCGCATGCTCAAGGAAGTAGATATTATTGCTGCTGAAGATACACGCAATACACGCAAGCTATTGACGCATTTTGATATTAAAACAAGACTCGTTAGCTATCACGAGCACAACAAGGAAGCTAGTGGACCAGAGCTTATTAAGCTTTTAATAGAAGGAAAGCATATCGCATTAGTTAGCGACGCTGGAATGCCTGCTATATCTGACCCTGGTGCGGATCTGGCACGAATGGCTATAGAGCAAGAAATTGCCGTTGTTCCAATTCCTGGGGCGAATGCAGCGCTTTCTTCTTTAATTGTATCTGGCCTATCGACTGATCGCTTTACGTTTATTGGCTTTTTGCCAAGAGACAAAAAAGCAACACAGCAGCTGCTTGAGCAGTATAAAAACTATCGAGAAAGCATTATATTTTATGAATCACCGCATCGCATAAAAAAAACATTAGAGGCTATGTTAGATAGCTGGGGAGATCGTCAAGCTTCGATATCACGTGAGCTTACTAAAAAACATGAAGAAATGCTAAGAGGCCGTTTCACAGAGCTTCTTGCCCACTTTGAGGAGTATCAGCCATTAGGAGAGTTCTGCATAGTCGTAGAAGGATTAGATGAGGAAGGTGCAGAGCAGCTTAAGCAGGAAGCAAATGCTTGGTGGCAGAAGATGAGTATAGAGGAGCATGTCAGCTATTATGAAGCATCGATGCCACGTAAAGCTGCCATGAAACAGACAGCGTTAGATCGAAGTATTTCTAAGCGAGATGTCTATAACGAAATCAATCGATAAAAAAAGACCTTCCTGGCATAATATGTCCAGGAAGGCATCAAGGAGTATAAAAAGGTTAGAATTAACAAGTCGATAAGTATAGTATACCTTATTTTTTTTATTTTGTCACAGGAGAAGGCATTTCTGATAGACAATTTTGGCAAACAATTTTTCCTTTGAAGTAAGAAACGTTTTCAGCGTTGCCACAGAAGATACAAGCAGGCTCATACTTTTTAAGCATGATGCGCTCACCGTCTACATAAATCTCTAGAGCATCCTTCTCGCCAATACCTAATGTACGGCGTAGCTCGATAGGAATAACGACACGACCTAATTCATCTACTTTACGAACAATACCAGTTGATTTCATCATAAAAAATCGTCCTCTCACCTTTTGAACTTTGTCATTATTCGACAATGTTCGTGTTAATTTAAATTAATAATACCAACTCTTACCAAACCAGTCAATATTATTTTTTCATATTAAACTGCTTATTTTACAACGATTAATAGTATTAAGCTGCAATTCTCCTTGTAATAGAATACAACAAATGCGACTTTTTGGAAACTGTAAAACGACATTCTTCGACAAAAATCTTTAAATGTGACAAAACCTTGAATAAAGGGGGAGTATAAATTGAGTATGCTGCGGGAAGAAAAGGTGTTTAAGGACCCTGTTCATAGCTATGTCTATGTGCAGGACAAATTAATCTGGAATTTGATTAATAGCTCCGAGTTTCAACGTCTGCGCCGAATTAGGCAGCTAGGTACGACCTATCTAACATTCCATGGAGCTGAGCATAGTCGATTCTCTCACTCACTGGGCGTATATGAGATCACCCGTAGAATTATTTCGCAGTTTGAACGTCATCATTATCCAGACTGGCCTAAGGAAGAACGAATGGTCGCGTTGTGCGCAGCATTACTGCACGATATCGGTCATGCTCCATTCTCTCATTCTATTGAAGAAATATTTGGAACGGATCACGAGGAATGGACCGTGAATATCTTGCTAGGAGACACAGAGATTCATCGCATATTATCAGCAGCTTCTCCGACACTTCCGCAGCAGGTTGCAGAGGTGATTCAAAAGACGTACAGCCAGTCTATTGTAGTAAGCTTAATTTCGAGCCAGCTGGATGCAGATCGGATGGATTATCTGCTTAGGGATGCTTATTTTACTGGGACAGATTACGGCAACTTTGATTTGGAGCGGATTCTGCGTGTGCTTCGGCCACATCAAGGCACGATTGTTGTGAAGGAAAGTGGCATGCATGCCGTGGAGCATTATTTAATGTCGCGTTATCAAATGTATTGGCAAGTATATTTCCATCCCGTAACACGAAGCTCAGAGATTATATTGCGACAAATATTTAAAAGAGCGAAGCAGCTTCATGCGACAGGATACTCCTTTCAATGGATGGAGCCAGCCATCGGTTCTTTAATAGAAGGAAACTTATCGCTGGATGGTTATTTAAGTCTAGATGAGTCGTTAGTTCAGTACACATTCAGCCGCTGGCAGCAAGAATCAGATGAGCTGTTGGCAGAGCTTTGTTATCGTTTCATGAATCGAAAGCTATATCAATATATAACGTTCGAGGAAATATCTGCTGAGTCGCTTGATGAGATTGAAAAAGCGTTTTCAGAGCTTGGGCTTGATCCAGAATACTATATGGAAATTGACTATCCTTTTGATCGACCTTATGACGTATATCGAACGGAGAAAGCATCAATGGACGGCAAGGAAAAGGCCCCGATTATGCTGCTAGAAAAAGATGGATCATTATCAGAAATTGCAACACGTTCAGACATTGTTTCCTCAATTAGCGGTTTGCATCAAGGGCGTTACCATCTGTATTACCCAGAAGAGAAGCTAATTAGACAACGTCATCGGTTAAGTGCTAATATTAAACAAATTTTTAACATACATGATGAGGAGTAGCATACATATGGTTAAGTTATTCGACACTCACGCACATTTAGATGCGTCACAATATGACGAGGATCGCGACGAGATGATTGCAAGGGCGAAGGAAGCCGGGGTTGAGCTCATTGTAAATATCGGGTTTGATCGACAAACGATTCCGACAACAATGGCTTTAGCTGAGAAGTATGATTGGATCTATGCTGCAGTTGGCTGGCATCCCGTTGAAAGTATTCATATGCAGGAAGGAGATCTCGAGTGGATCGAGTCACTTTGCTCACATCCGAAAGTGGTGGCGATTGGTGAGATCGGTCTTGATTATCATTGGGACACTTCGCCTAAGGACATTCAGCATGAAGTGTTTCGCGAGCAAATTCGTCTTGCGAAAAAGGTGAATAAGCCGATCATTATACACAATCGAGATGCTCATCAGGATATCGTCCGCATTCTTCAAGAAGAGGGAGCTGAAAAAGTTGGAGGGATTATGCACTGCTTTTCTGGTAGCTGGGAAACCGCAAAACAGTGTCTAGATATGAACTTCTATATCTCATTCGGGGGGCCTATTACTTTTAAGAATGCTAGAGTTCCAAAAGAGGTGCTGAAAAACGTTCCACTCGACCGATTATTGATCGAAACAGATTGTCCATATCTTACACCTCATCCATATCGTGGAAAGCGAAATGAGTCTGCATATGTGTCGCTTGTCGCTGAGTCAGCAGCACAAATAAAGGAAATTTCACTTGAGGAACTAGCGACGATTACTATGCAAAATGGTAAAAAATGTTTCCGAATTATGTAGAAACCGCTACAATCGGAAGAAATAAAGACCTTTCGTACGAAAAAACTGATTTTACTCGCTAAATTTAATATAATTTTCGGAAGAAACCTAGTTTTTTCTTGAAAATCGCATTTTATCGTGTCTTTACAAGTCCACCGTGAACAAGGTATGATTCATTTCAGAACTTTACACTCTGTATTGAATTTCCAGTTTTAATCATTTGCATTTCTTACTCCATATTCGATTTCGAGGAGGGACATGATCGCTCACAGTCATTACTTCCTGTTCTATTGATTTTGCATAAAAGAGAGATAGAGCTCATAGAGATAGTATTGAGGAGGATGAAGCTAAACTGGAAGCGTGCAAAGCACGCCATATAGGTTATAGTCGCGTCAGTTGTAACATGCGTAACACTTGGCGGCGGGGCTATGAAGGAGGACCGATGAAGTGGGATTAATTCCAGACAAGGACACCCATGGCAAACGATCATCCAGCATGACTTTCGCAATGCGATGGAAGCATGGAAACTTGCGTTTGATTATGTTAAGTATTGCAATCTCAATCGCTATGACTTTCATGTTTTTGGTGTTGTTGTACGGGACGAATGAAAAAAACGTCTCCGTAGTAGTGAATGGACAAGAAACTGTTGTGACAACTAAACAATGGGTCCTGCAACGCCTACTGGATGAACAAGCTATTACGGTTGGGCCGCATGACGAAATCTCAGCACCACTTCGTGCGCCAATAAAAAATGGTGATGTAATCGAGATTAATTATGCAATGCCGATCAATGTAATAGCAGACGGAAAATCGTCTAAAGTATACACAACGGAGAAAACGGTGCAGGCAGCGATCGAGAATTTGAATATATCGATTCGCAGTCAAGATAAAATAGATCCTCCACTAACTGCTGAGCTGGAGGCTAACGATACAATCAAAATTGTTCGTGTTGAAACGAAGGTTACGTCGCAAGAAAAGACAGTACCTTTCTCTATTGTGAAGAAGGAAGACAAGGCCTTGGATAAGGGCACAGAGAAGGTTGTGCAGCCAGGTCAAGTCGGTGTAGTTGTTGAACAAGTAGAGCAGCGCTATGAAGATGGTGTGCTCGTATCGAAAGAAGTTGTGCAGGAAACCGTGAAGACAGAAGCGATCGATCAGATCGTCGCACTAGGTACTGCAAAAGCGAAACCAGCGATCACTACGCTGGCAAACAGCAGTAGCTCTAACAAAACGGTATCGGTTGACGATTATCAGTTTAAGGCTTCTGAGGTCTTAAAGAACGTTACGCTGACGGCTTACACGGCAGGACCTGAATCAACTGGCAAGGATGTAGGCGATAAAGGCTACGGCATTACTGCATCAGGCAGCAAGGTTGAAGAAGGGCGTACGATTGCTGTGGATACTTCTGTTATCCCGATGGGCTGGTGGGTTTATATCGAAGGTGTAGGCCTACGAAGAGCTGAGGATAAGGGTGGCGCAATAAAAGGTAATAAAATTGATGTTTATTTCGATGATGTCGATGTAGCGACGAAGTTTGGTAAGAAAAAAGGGGTTACGGTTTATGTTATCGGCCCTAACAAGCCAAAGGCGAGCTAACCGTATTCACTTATCGAAATAACCGGATGAATAAAGGAAGAGGCCTAGGCCTCTTCTTTTATTTTTGTTGAGGGTCAATATCGGCTATACTAGATGTAGTTATCAGGAACATCGTTATTCGTATGAAGGGTGGAAATCAGTTTGATTAAAGAGGTCATCGTCGTCGAGGGGAAAGATGACACAGTAGCGATAAAACGTGCTGTTGAGGCCGATACGATAGAAACAAATGGATCTGCGATAGGTAAAGAGGTGCTTGCTCGAATTAAGCTTGCCAACGAACGAAGGGGCATTATTATCTTTACAGACCCCGATCATGCGGGCGAGCGAATTCGCAAAATCGTGGCAGGTGTAGCTCCAGGATGCAAGCATGCCTTTCTACCGCAGGAGAAGGCATCCTATAAAGGCGACATCGGTATTGAAAATGCGAGCCCTGAGGCAATTCGTCAAGCACTTGCCGAGCTGCGTACAGAGACGGCTACGATCCGGGGCGAGATTGCGTTGGAGGACTTGATGCAGGCAGGCCTGCTCGTTCACCCTAATGCGGCAGAGCGTCGATTAGAGCTTGGGAAGCTGCTCGGCATCGGCTATGCCAACGGAAAGCAGTTTTATAAGCGCTGTACGAGCTTTAATATTACAAGAGAAGAGTTTTATGCTGCAGTAGATCAATTAGGCTATAGGCTGGAGGAAAACGAGTAATGAAGCAAATCGAGGTATCGACACCTAAGCGCACGAAAGAAATTATTCAAAGGCATGGCTTTTCTTTCAAAAAAAGCTTGGGTCAAAACTTTTTAATTGACGGCAATATATTGAATCGTATTGTAGGTGCGGCAGAGCTAACGAAGGAAAAGGGAGCGCTGGAAATCGGTCCCGGCATCGGCGCGCTAACCCAGCGACTTGCAGAGGAAGCAGGTAAAGTTACTGCTGTTGAGATTGATCAGCGACTCATTCCAATCTTAACTGAAATACTAGAGGACGAGTCTCACGTAAGCGTCATCCATGCCGATGTATTAAACGTCAATTTACGCGAGCTTTTTGCTGAGCAGTTTGATGATGTGAGCAAGGTGAGCGTCGTTGCAAATTTACCGTATTATGTGACAACTCCGATACTGATGAAGCTGCTGGAGGAAAAACTCCCATTAGAGCATATTGTGGTGATGATTCAAAAGGAAGTCGCTCAGCGGATGGCAGCAAAGCCTGGCGGCAAAGAATATGGAAGCCTCAGCGTAGCTGTACAGTATTACTGTACAACGGAAATTGTATGCATCGTTCCACATACGGTGTTTATTCCGCAACCCAATGTCGATTCGGCTGTTATTAAGCTAACGCTGCGTGATCGTCCAGCCGTAGAGGTCGATGATGAGGCGTTCTTTTTCCGTGTCGTGCAATCCGCGTTTGCACAGCGACGTAAAACGTTAATGAATAATTTACTTGCGTTAACAGGCAAGGATAAGCGTGCTGAGCTGTCTGAGCTGCTTGAGTCTATAAATATCGATGCCTCTCGTCGAGGTGAGACGTTGAGTCTTGAGGAATATGCAGCGCTAAGCGGGGCATTGTCCCGTTCAGGATTAGTCATATAGGGCGTGCTTAAAACGCCCTATATTTTTTTGCTTGTCAGGACTCACCATTTTTCTTCACTATCCATACGATAGATGAAGAGGTGATTAGCCTATGAAGCAAGGTGATTTAGTTGTTCGTCAATCGTATGGCGGAGACGTATTATTTCGAATCGAAGCGATGCAAAATGATTATGTAATCCTAAAGGGGTTAGATTTTCGTCTGCTGGCAGATGCACCAAGACATGACCTAGCATCGATTCACGACCAAGCAGCAAGCCAAGCCGCTTATATGGCAGTGCGTAACAAGGTCAATCAAGCTTTAAGACAAATCAATACAACACTAGAGGAGCCTGCGTCCATTGGCTCAGATGGACAGCGTAGGCGGGATACCCTTGACAGTGACATGTATTTTGAATGGCCAGGCAAGGTGCTGCATCTGGATGGCGATGCGAATTATTTGAAAAAAAGCATGCAGCTGTACGAAGCGACAAAGGTGCCGGCAGAAGGCTTTTATGTAAGTGAGTCGAAGATGGCTGACGCGCTGCTTCGTCTGCTTCCTGTTGTTCAGCCTGACATTGTTGTCATCACAGGTCATGACGGCGTGCTTAAAAATCGCGAAGGCATTGAGCTAGCCAGCTTAAGCAGCTATAAAAACTCTCAGAACTTTGTTAATGCTGTGAGAGTAGCTCGTGAATATGATCGCAATCGAGACAGTTTGGTAGTCGTTGCTGGAGCCTGTCAATCCCATTATGAAGCGCTGCTGCACTCCGGTGCGAATTTTGCAAGCTCACCAGGTAGAATACTTATTCATGCATTAGACCCGGTTTACGTAGCGATCAAAGCGAGCTACACACCGATGAAGAGCATTATAGATTTGCCTGACCTTGTATCCGGTACAATAAGCGGTATAGATGGGGTGGGCGGGATCGAAACGTTTGGCCGTTATCGTGTCGGTTATCCGCGACCAAAATCGTATGTATAAGAAGAAAAAACGATGGCATAATAAAAAAATATTAATTTTGGATGAAATGGGCGAATTAACCGTTGACAAGAAACCTGAGCTACTGATATAATATTTTGCTTATTTGACAAACACCTCAATTTCCGTTATAATGGACAAGGAAAGAGGTGGTAGATCGATGGCAAAAAATACGCTATTGGAAATAAAACGCAGCTTAGAAGCTCATGTTGGATCACGAATTATGCTTAAAGCAAATGGTGGTCGTCGCAAGACGGTTGAACGTACTGGCACGTTAGAAGAAACCTACCCTTCTGTCTTCATCGTCAAACTCGATGAAGATCAGCACGCGTTCAAGCGCGTGTCTTATAGCTATGCGGATATACTAACGGAATCGGTAGAAGTGACGGTTTGCAATGATGAAGGAGAAATCCGTATTGCACATCTTCAACAATAACGGACGTATTACGTATAGAATTGGTAACACAGTGAAGACGCGAATTGCTCGCGTCTTATTTTTTTGCCAGCATGCTATGGTTACATCTGTACATACTAAGCTTATGTTTCATCTAAGGAGGCTATAAGCGTATGGGCAGAAGAAGAAAAGTAATGTCTGAGCAGCTGAAAGTGGAAATTGCTCGTGAGCTCGGGATTCTAGATACGGTAGAGAAGGAAGGCTGGGGCGCCATAAAAGCTAAGGATGCCGGAAATATCGTTAAGCGCGCCATTCAAATAGCTGAGGAAGCTGCAGCCCGCGATATGAATAAGTAATGACGAAAAGCTAAACGAGGCTGACGATGCAGCATTGTTTAGCTTTTCTGCTTTTCGTTTGCTATAATGTACCTATGCTAAAATGAACGGGTGAATAGGATTCATGAAAATATACGAAAAAGCGCCAGCCAAAATTAACTTAATTTTAGATGCATTACGAAAGCGCGAGGATGGCTTCCACGAGGTTGAAATGATCATGACGATGGTTGATTTAGCGGATCGTCTAGAGATGGAACCATTATCGAGAGATCAAATTATTATTAGCTCGCAAGTCGGTTACATACCGCTTGATGAAAAAAATCTAGCCTTTCAAGCAGCTCAGCTTATTAAAGAGCGTTATGGTGTAAAGCAGGGTGTCTATATCCATCTCGATAAAAAAATTCCGGTCGCAGCTGGCTTAGCAGGTGGGAGCAGCGATGCTGCAGCTACATTGCGTGGGCTTAATCGTTTATGGGGGCTGGGTATTTCGGAAGAGGAGCTGTGTCAGCTAGGCGCTGAGCTAGGCTCTGATGTGCCGTTCTGTGTAACAGGAGGTACTGCGATTGCGACGGGGCGAGGGGAGAAGCTGGAGCGTATTGCAAATCCTCCTCAATGCTGGGTCGTGCTTGCGAAGCCGCCGATCAATGTATCTACAGCAGATGTGTATGGTCGTTTTCGTGTAAACAAAGTAGACAAGCATCCTTCGGTTGCAACGATGCGTGCTGCGTTAGAAGCGGGATCGTTCGCTGGAATGTGCTCTTCGCTTGGCAATGTGCTGGAGCAGGTGACGTTAAATCTATACCCTGAGGTTCGGCAATTAAAGGAAAGTATGATTCGATTAGGCGCCGACGGTGTATTAATGTCAGGAAGCGGGCCAACTGTATTTGGTCTAGTGAGTAAGGAAGCAAAGCTATCTAGAATATATAATGGGCTTCGTGGATACTGTAAAGAGGTGTATGTTGTTCGTATGCTTACCTCCTAATTAAGGAATCACTTGATTAAACCCGTATAAAAATGTAATAATGACATTATATTATTCGGATTTAGGAGGGGGAGAATACGTTGAAAAAGTTTAAGCGTAGTTCACGGCTTGTAGAAATGACTCAGTACCTGCTTGCTCGTCCCCATACGTTAATTTCACTAACTACGTTTGCAGAACGCTATCAGTCTGCTAAATCCTCGATTAGCGAAGACCTTGCTATCATTAAGGAAGTATTTGAGGAAGAGGGGATCGGTCAGCTGCATACATTAGCTGGTGCTGCAGGCGGAGTTATGTTTAAACCAATGATGCCTAAGGAAACCTCATTAAGCATTATGCAAAAGGTTTGTGAAGATCTTCAGCAGCCTGATCGCGTATTGCCAGGCGGTTATTTATATATGACGGATTTGCTTGGACATCCGGAATTGCTAGCAGATGTCGGAAAAATGTTCGCGACAGCATTCGCAGATCGACAGGTCGATCTTGTGATGACGGTAGAGACGAAAGGAATTCCTTTAGCTTATGCTACGGCAGCATGCATGAATATTCCGGTCGTAATCGTTCGTCGCGACAATAAAGTGACAGAAGGCTCCGCTGTAAGCATCAACTACGTATCTGGTTCTACAAAGCGAATTCAGACGATGTCGCTTGCAAGACGTGCGCTTAAGGAGCAATCAAGGGTTCTTATTGTCGACGACTTTATGAAAGTCGGCGGAACGATTCAAGGGATGATCGATTTACTGCATGAATTCAATGCTACGGTTGCAGGTGTTGGTGTATTTGCAGAGTCTGGTGAAGTTGAAAACGATGAACGTTTATTAACTGATTATGTATCATTAGCAAAGCTAACGTCAGTCGATCTGAAAATGAAACAGGCCGAGGTTGTACCAGGAAATTATTTTAGCGTAGATTAGCTGCTTTCAACAGCCTTTGAACGCAGCTACGATCGCGCATAGCATCTGTTGGCTTTTGTCGTATAAACCTTGATTTCAGCGCATTATGTCGAATGCAGTAGAATACTTTTAAGTTGCGAAAAAAAAATTAAAAAAAGTATCAAAATTGTCAAAAAACAAGAAGGATTTAGCTTCAAAATGTGGAATTATACACCAAGTCTCCAATAGACAAAGGTGGTGAACACAATGCAAATTACTGATGTAAGACTCCGCCGCGTGAACTCTGAAGGACGTATGAAGGCGATTGCATCAATCACGATTGATAATGAATTTGTCGTTCATGATATTCGTGTAATCGATGGCAACAACGGTATGTTTGTAGCTATGCCTAGTAAGCGTACTCCAGACGGAGAATTCCGCGATATCGCTCATCCTATCTCTTCTGCTACAAGAGAAAAGATCCAATCTGCTGTATTAGCAGAATATGAGCGTGCAGCTGATGAGGTTGCAATCGAAGAAGTTGTGTAAAACCGATGTACTGGTTACTGTTTTTACAAGGGGGAGAAGAGAGCTGAAGCTCTCTTTTCTTTTTTTGTATAATACGATATATTCAGTTGAGGAATGGTATTAAGGAAGGGGTAAGTCGATGAAAGTAATGTCTATTGTACTGGCTGCAGGTCAGGGGAAACGAATGAAATCTAAGCAATATAAGGTGCTCCATTCGGTTGGTGGAAAGCCGATGGTAGGACATGTGATCGATACAGTTAAGCAAGTGAACAGTGAGAAGATCGTCGTTATCGTAGGACACGGTGCGGAGCAGGTCATGGCCTATATCGGAGATCAAGCCCAATACGCAAAGCAAGAGCAACAGCTAGGAACGGGTCATGCTGTCCAGCAGGCTGAAGCGTTGCTTGGGAAGGAAGAAGGCACGACCATCGTCATCTGTGGGGATACCCCGCTTGTTAAGGCTAGTACGATAGAACAAATGCTGCCGCTTCACCAGCAAAGCGGTGCAGCGGCAACGATATTGACTGCTTCCTTTGATGATCCAACCGGATATGGCCGAATTATTCGCAATGCTGATGGATTTGTAGAACGCATTGTAGAGCAGAAGGATTGCACAGCTGAAGAAGCTGCGGTTAAGGAAATCAATACGGGCACATATTGCTTTGACAATAAAAAGCTATTTGAAGCATTAAGCAAAATTACGAACAACAATGCACAAGGCGAATACTATTTGACGGATGTTATCTCTATCTTCAAAAACGCAGGGGAGATCGTTCAAGGCTACTGTACAGCTGATCTAGCAGAGGCAATCGGCGTTAATGACCGCGTTGCATTAGCAGAGGCAGAGCGCCTGATGCGTGAGCGTATTAACCGTCAGCATCTCGTAAACGGTGTTACGATTATCGATCCAGCATCAACGTATATCGAGTCAGGGGTCGAGATTGGTGCAGATACCGTAATTTATCCTGGCGTTGTGCTAAAGGGCAGCACCGTGATAGGTGAGGATTGCGTTATTGGTGCTCAATCTGACATTACGAGCAGCATCATTGCCAGCGGCGTGTCTATTAAGCATTCAGTGCTGGACAAAGCCGAGGTTGGCGATGGCAGCAGCATCGGTCCGTTTGCTTATTTGCGACCGGGCAGTAAAGTCGGCAAAAATTGCAAGGTTGGCGATTTTGTAGAATTAAAAAATGCTCAGCTTGATGATGGCAGTAAAGTATCTCATCTAAGCTATGTCGGTGATGCAGTCGTTGGTAAAGAGGTTAATATCGGATGCGGCGCTATTACGGTCAACTATGACGGTATTAATAAGTTTAAGACTGAAATTGGTGATCATGCGTTTATTGGCAGCAATGTCAATTTGATTGCGCCAGTTAAAGTTGGTGAAGGCGCTTATGTTGTTGCAGGCTCGACCATTACGAAGGATGTACCAGCAGGAGACCTAGCTATCGCTCGCCAGCGTCAGGAGAATAAACCAGCTTATGCCGATAAAATTCGTGCACGTGCTAGAGCAAAGAAGGAAAGCAAATAAGGAGAACCTGTCATGAAATGGATTGTAGGCCTGGGTAACCCTGGCTCCAACTATGAAAAAACAAGACATAATGTCGGCTTTATGGTGATCGATGAATTAGCGCGTCGCTGGGGAATCTCTGTAACGCAGAGCAAGTGTAAGGCGCTAATCGGCGAAGGAAACGTCGCTGGTGTTAAGGTTGCTTTAATTAAGCCAATGACCTATATGAATTTATCCGGTGAATCCGTTCGTGCGTTTATCGATTACTACAAGCAGGATATTGCTGATGGTATGATCGTTTACGATGACCTCGATACGGAAATTGGCAAGCTGCGCCTACGTTATCAAGGCAGTGCAGGGGGCCACAACGGAATTAAATCACTTATTGCACATCTTAATACACAAACCTTCAATCGTGTCCGCATGGGCATTTCTCGTCCTGAGCCTGGATATGCTATTGTTGATTATGTATTAAGCAAATTTGCGAAAAATGAACAGGATAAGCTGGCAGCTATGATTGATCATGCATGTGATGCGATTGAATATAGCTTAACTCATCCGTTTGAGGATACAATGGGGAAGTATAACGGGTAATAGATTGTAAGCAATTGGGCATACTGAAGGTTATAAAAGACCTTCAGGAGGCATAACATGGCTGTAAACTATATTTGCAAATATTGCAGATCACATATGGGGACGATTGACAATTCAATAGTTTCCGAGCATCAGCTGGGCTTGCATTCCTTGACCGCTGACGAACGTAAAGATATGATTACGTATGATGGAAACGGTGATCTCGTCGTTCATCTCGTATGTGATTACTGCAATGAAGCGCTAAGCAGTAACCCTGAACTAAATCTCGTCAACAATCCGTTACAGTAATGTATGTAAACTAGCCGTCCATAAGACAGATTTGTTTTGTGGAGGGCTTGTTTGTGCATGAAAATCATAAAGTTATACTGCGAGATGTGATAAGGGATATCTATGCTGTAGCTGAGAAATGAGGTGCCTCAAACTTTGAAAGCGCTAATTGATTTATTTAAAGAAGATTCAGAATTAAAATCCGTAGTAACTGGCTTCAGTAAAGGAATGAAGGAGCAGATGGTGTCTGGACTTGCAGGCTCATCCCGCCAAGTCTTTCTTGCAGCACTGGAGCATCAGCTAGACAGACCGCTGCTTGTCGTTACTCACAACATGTTCTCCGCTCAGAAAATTGCGGAGGATTTACAGGATTGCATGCCACAGAATAAAGTGATGCTCTATCCTGCCAATGAGCTGATGGCTGCAGAAGCTGCTATATCTAGTCCTGAGACGCTTGCACAGCGAATGGACGTGCTTATCTCGCTAGCGAAAGGCTATCGCGGGATAGTTGTTGTTCCTTTTTCCGGTATAAGACGTTATCTGCCAAGCAAGGATTCGATTATCGAAGCCGAGATTACGATCAATGTCGGGCAGGAGCTGGCAATCGATCAATTTATATATAAGCTCGTTGAGATGGGCTATACGAGAACCGACATTGTAGAGACAAAGGGCGAATTTAGTGTACGAGGCGGCATTATTGATTTTTATCCGCTTACTTCTAAGCTAGCAATTCGTGTGGAATGGTTCGGCGATGAGATAGATTCGATTCGAAGCTTTGATACGACAGATCAGCGTACGGTAGAACGGCTGGAGCAATACATTGTACCGCCTGCGCAGGAAGTGGTAGCTGCAAGGCAGCGGATGGAGACGGCAGCGCGTCATGCGACCCATTTGCTAGAAGGTCAGCTAGATAAGATGAGCGACCGTACAGCGAAGGAGAAGCTAAGTGAAGAGCTCGGAGCAGAGATAAACAAGCTAAAAGAGGGGATCTACTTCTCTGAAATATATAAGTATATCTCGCTGCTATATCCTGAGAAGCAAACGATGATAGATTATATGCCTGATGATACGCTGCTTGTGCTGGATGAACCAAGCCGACTTATTGAAACGGCGAAGCAGCTGGAGCGGGACGAGTCAGAATGGAATTTACATTTACTGCAGAACGGAAAGTCTCTGCCAAGCTTCGTGCTGGCTAGAGATACGAATGAGATATTAATGCATAGAAAATATCCAACGTTGTTTTTGCAGCTGTTCTTGAAGCAAATCCCGCATACCCAGCCGCAGAACATAGTAAATATCACGACTCGTACGATGCAGAACTTCCATGGTCAGATGAACGTGCTGAAGTCTGAAATGGAGCGCTGGCGTAAGAATGGAAGCACGATTATTATGCTAGCTGGCAAGAAAGAGCGGCTAGACCGGATGCATCGAGTGCTGGAAGACTATGAGATTAAACCGCCTACCTTGCTTGAGGGCAACCTGCAGCAGGGCTTTGAGCTGCCTTCGTCTAACCTAGTGGTAATTACGGAAGGCGAGATGTTTACGCAGAAACAGCGTAAGGCACGCCGCGTAGATAAGAAGCTGGATAACGCGGAGCGCATCAAAAGCTATACGGAGCTTAAGGTTGGCGATTATGTTGTACACCAAAATCACGGAATCGGTAAATATATCGGCATCGGTACGCTTGAGATAGGTGGTATTCATCGCGATTACCTCCATATTGTGTATGCGGGTGGCGATAAGCTGTCTGTGCCCGTCGATCAAGTCGATCTGATTCAAAAATATGTCGCCTCTGAAGAGAAAGAGCCTAAAATCAATAAGCTGGGCGGCACGGAATGGACGAAAGCGAAAAGCAAGGCTCGCGCCTCTGTTCAGGATATCGCGGATGACCTGATCAAGCTATATGCTGAAAGACAAGCTACTCCTGGCTTTGCGTTTAGTGCGGATACGACCTATCAGCAGGAATTTGAAGCGATGTTCCCTTACGAGGAGACAACTGACCAGCTGCGTGCCATTGAAGAAATTAAGCGGGATATGGAACAGGCTCGTCCGATGGATCGATTGCTATGTGGAGATGTCGGCTACGGGAAGACAGAGGTAGCTGTGCGCGCTGCGTTCAAGGCAGCGATGGAAGGCAAGCAGGTGGCTGTGCTTGTCCCGACGACTATTCTTGCACAGCAGCACTATGAGACGTTCAGAGAGCGATTCAGTGGTTACCCGATCAATGTACAGGTAATGAGCAGATTCCGCTCACGCAAGGAGCAAAACGATACGATCAAGGCCTTAAAGAATGGAACGGTGGATGTCGTCATTGGTACGCATCGCCTGTTGTCCCAAGACGTCGTGTTCCACGCACTTGGGCTAGTTATTGTCGATGAAGAGCAGCGCTTTGGCGTTACGCATAAGGAGAAGCTGAAAAAGCTAAAAACGAGTGTGGATGTGTTGACGCTTACTGCAACCCCTATTCCTCGTACATTGCATATGTCAATGCTTGGCGTGCGCGACCTGTCCGTCATCGAGACGCCGCCGGAAAATCGATTCCCAGTGCAGACCTACGTGCTGGAGCATAGTCCTGCTCTTGTGCGTGAGGCCATTGAGCGAGAGCTCGCTAGAGGTGGTCAAGTCTATTATCTATACAATCGTGTTCAAGGCATCTACCAGATGGCCGAGGAAATTAGTGCGCTTGTGCCAGGTGCACGCGTAACGGTTGGTCATGGACGCATGAGTGAACAGGAGCTCGAGAAGACGATACTGGACTTCTTAGATGGTGAGTCAGATGTACTTGTCAGCACATCCATCATCGAGACCGGTGTAGATATTCCGAATGTTAATACCTTAATCGTTCATGATGCAGATAAGATGGGCTTGTCACAGCTCTATCAGCTGCGTGGCCGGGTAGGGCGTTCTAATCGGATTGCTTATGCATATTTTACCTATCAGCGTGATAAAGTGCTGACAGAGGTTGCGGAAAAACGTCTGCAATCGATTAAGGAATTTACGGAGCTAGGCTCAGGCTTTAAGATTGCTATGCGGGATCTATCGATTCGTGGAGCGGGCAATCTGCTTGGTGCTGAGCAGCATGGCTTTATTGCCTCTGTTGGCTTCGAAATGTTCTCCCAGATGCTTGCCGAGGAAATTAAGCTTAGAAAGCTGCAAATGAACGGTGAAGCTGTTGAGGAGAAGAAGATCATTCAGACGACGATTGATTTAAGCGTCGATGCGTATTTACCGAATGAATACATTTATGACAGCATGCAAAAAATCGAGATTTATAAAAAGGCAGCAGCTGTATCCTCCATTGAGGAGTCCGATGAGCTGATTGGTGAGCTGCTGGATCGCTTCGGAGACTTACCGCAGCCTGTTCTCAATCTTATGACTGTATCAAGGCTGAAGGCGTTAGGCTCATCACTAGGTATCGTTAGCATTAGTAGTCGCGGCGAGGATTTCAGACTAACGTTCGATCAAGCCCCGAAAAAGAAAGCAATACGTCGAGATATCGATAAGCTTTGCATGAAGCTAGAGAATCGTTTTAAGCAGGCACGTGAAGAAGAATCCTCATACTACGTTGATCTACGTGGGAAAGGTCTCAATATGGAACAAAAGCTTCATCTTACGGAGAAGTTTTTGTTTGACTATGTCGATCTGCAGCAAAAGGAAGAGGAGCTGCACAAAACGATCTCATCATAAAATTCGCTTTTTGATAAATGAATCTGCTACAATGAGTAGCAGATTCTAATTTTTTGAAAGGGGCTTGTACATGCTTCACAAAAAGACAAACAAGAAGATAAATAAATACGTAATGCTTTTATTAACGGCGGTGCTGTGCATCGGCTTACTATCAGCTTGCGGCAAAGATGATGAGTTAAATCCAGGTCTTACTTTTGCTGACGTGGAGGGCGGAGAGGTTGTAGCGACCTATAAAGACGGCTCTGTAACAGATAAGGAGTTTAACAAGTTCAAATCCGCACTGGCGCTTACGCAAGGCATGGATCCATCTATATTAGATATGGAAGGCTATCGTGAATATATCCTTGAGCAATATATCGTTTACAAGGTTCTTGCTGGAAAAGCAACAGAAGAACAGCAGACAGAAGCGAAGGATGAAGCGCTAGCGAACTTTACGCAGTTCGAAGAGATTTTGAAGGGGTCAGGCGATGTTAATGAGCAGCTAAAAAGCTACGATTTAACGCGTAATGATGTGGCAACGTTTCTAACGATGGGCAGTGCCGTATCAAAATACATCGACTCACAAATTACAGATGAGATGATGAAGACAGAGTATGAGGATAATAAAGCTGATTACTCGTTGTACGATGTCCGTCAAATTGTTATCAATCTAGCAGTTCCAGACGCTGAAACAGGCGAAACGAAGTCTCGTACAGAGGAAGAAGCGCTTGCTCTTGCACAAGAGGTGAAAACGAAGCTAGACGCTGGCGGAAGCTGGGACGAGCTAGCCAAGGAATACTCTGATGATGCGACGAAGGATTCTGGTGGTGTCTACACCGATTATATGGGTGGCAGATGGTATGAGCCGGTTAAAGAAGCTGCTTATACGCAGGAGCTGAACACCGTTGGTGATCCGGTGCTGTCACCAATTGGCTATCATATCCTCATGGTTGAAGGTCGCGATGTGCTGGAGTATGATGCTGTTGCACAAACAACGAAGGACATGATTCGTTATGTGCTCTCTAATACCGTTATGGACGATTTCATGAATAAAGAGCTTCCTGAGTATGAGATCAATATTACGCTTCCTCCAGTTAACAACGCAGAACCAGATGCTGCTGAGGGAACGGAAGAGGCTGGAAACGAACCATCCACGGATGAAGCTGCCAATGAAGAATCAACAGATGGAGCTGAATCAGACTCAACGTCTGAGGAAGCAGCACAGTAACCAGCTAGCGAAGTTACGACTAGTCTACGAGCGGCTCTGTGGGAGACCATAGCCCTCAACATAAATAACATTAGCAAAAGGAACAAGCAGTAAAGGACAGCTAGGTGAAGCACCTGAAGCCTTTATTACTTGTTCCTTTTTATATTTGCCTAAAAGCTTTCGGAGAAAGCAGCCTTTAAAGAGTACACTTTAGTGCATGGATTAGTTAGGTCATTGTGTTCTTGTTTAGTGTTACGATTCAATTTATAATAGGCTTCAGCGGACACCCTCTATTTTTTTTGCCTAAATATACGAACATATGTTCTCATTTTGGTTGTAATATGCGATGGAAAACACACTTTAATAATTAGAAGGCGATATAAAGGAGGGATTGTGGTGAAGGAGCATAGCGTCTTTCTAATGTTTCAGCAATTGCATCCAACATTGTTCGAGGATCGAGCGATCAGTAAGTTTTTTGAAAATCCCAACCACATTATTCTTTTTGTGGAGGCCGTGATGCACCCATCTGAGGAGAAGATGCAGGACTTTAAGCATAGACTCAGTTCATTTCTGTTCAGCCTGCGGTTTACAAGCTATATGGTATCGTTGATTCGATATGCAGCTATTGATCATCATCGAAAACGAAGAAGATATATGGATAGATGCTTATTAATTTATGATTCTCCGGCTGGCGATGAGGAGGATGGGAACAGCGTAGGTGATTTTTTGCTTGAAAAGCAGAGTCAATACACTACTAGTACCGCTGCTGAGGATGAATTAATGGCCTTTGA
>Ga0180216_1001193_pt1 | contig 23885 bp, 23 predicted proteins | sample eDN3rd37CBELigMG_FD_128879 | JGI IMG/M metagenome (GOLD analysis project Ga0180216, IMG submission 128879) | Enriched Miracle-Growth compost microbial communities from Emeryville, California, USA - eDNA 3rd pass 37_C BE-Lig MG (version 2)... ...
GCAGCAACAGATGCAGCTACTCTACCAGAAGCAAAAGAGGTAGAGCAAGATTTTCATGATGACGGATTTGATTTAGGAACGAAAGATATCTGCCCATCCTGTGGAACAGCATCACTTATTAATACTGAGGGATGTAAGACCTGTACTAGTTGTGGGTATAGTCGGTGTGGGTAGGATGTAGAATGAAAACCTTCCCGTGAGCGAGTGCTTGCGGGAGGGTTTTTTGTTGAAAAAGGCACAACTGTGCCTTTTATGTTTTATCCCTCGTTTCGCTGTTCATCGTTCTATTCGATATTTCTTCGGCAACTCCCGCAGCATCCATCATTTCTTCAATTCGTTCCTCAAGATTGTTTTCCCCACGAATTCGTTTTGGAGCGGTTTCTTTCCTGTTTCTTGTTGGCATTGTATCGCCGTCCTTTGCTATGGATTGTATTCTTTTTTCATAATTACCCTTTCATTATTTTCCTGTAATTTAATTTTTATGTAATGTAAATTTGCCGCGTGCTTTGGATGGGCAAGATATTTTATGGATTTGACTAGTGCATAGATAAACAGTTTATGAAAGATATTAGGAAACAATAGAATCCCCAGAGTTTAAAAAAATCGCAGATGAAAAATTCCCGGGATTTATCCAGTCTGAATGAGATGTTTTTTTTTGCCCCCTTCGCTCTTTGTTTTGTGATCGGACTGGGGAGACCCTATTTGGCTAAAAACCGCCTTTTTTTGGCTGTAAAGGACTCTGTAGACCTTGTTTACTTTAAATCTTAGGATATTTGATGCTTAACAGCGGAATAAGGGCTTTTGGGTCCGGCTCCCCCTCAAATTTTGGCATTTGATAAGAATTAGGGGCTTTTGGGTCCTCTTTATTTTGTGATAGGGAAGAGGAATAGCTTATTTGACAAAAAATACAAAAATTACGGACACCGGGCTATGCCCGGTTTTTCTTTACCGCATAGGAAAGTTTAAGTTCACTAAGGTGTTAATTTGGCTATTATGTTGTTTTAAATCATGCGAATTCACGTTCTTTTAGTTCTAAATATTTACAAAGGTAGCACCGACCTATACAATAAATGTGAATGTTCATTTAATTGTTGAAAAGGGAGCCGTGAAGGATGCTTGACAGCAGCGCCTTGTTCATTAAGTTAATCCAAGGGATGTGCATTGTCGCTACAATTGCCTTTGTGCTGACGCGGATAGATCTGTTTAAAAGGATCTTTCAGGACAACTTGACTTCAAGAGATAAATTTTTTCTGACAATTATCTTTGGAATTATGGGAATTATTGGTACCTACACAGGATATTGGCTAGATGAAGGGGTACTGGCCAATTCACGAGTGATTGGGGTGATGGTTGGGGGCTTGCTGGGAGGTCCGGTTGTAGGTGTAGGGGCTGGTATGATCGCGGGTCTACATCGTTTGTCACTTGGAGGACTTACAGCCGAGGCATGTGCGATTGCTACCATCCTGGAGGGGCTGTTGGGGGGGATTCTGGCGGAAAAGTGGCGGCGTGAGAAGATGAGTTGGTTTATCGGCTTAAAGTATGGAGTTCTTGCGGAAACGTTGCAGATGAGCCTCATTTTATTACTTGTAAGTCCCTTTGAAGTTGGCTATGGAGTGGTGTCCGTAATAGGGATTCCGATGATCACGACAAATTCACTTGGTATCGCGATATTCCTAGCGATTGTGCAAAATGTCTTCAAGGAGCGTGACCAGGTGGCAGCTGATTTGGCAAGACAATCCCTTCAGATAGCAGAAGAAACACTTCCATTTCTCCGTAAGGGATTGACAAAAGAAACAGCTGAGAAGGTAGCAGGGATTATTTATCGTCATACATCATTTGATGCGGTCGCTGTGACGAAAAACAATAGACTGCTGTGTTACGTTGGAGCAGGGATCGATCATCATCAGGATGAGGACTCCTATCCACTGCAAATTTCTGATGAACAAATACTTCTAAACATGGATTCAAGCATTATTTTCGTAAAGGAACACTTCTCCTGTCCACATCCCTCTTGCAAACTAAAAGCGGGGATTATTATCCCACTACATGTTCAGGGGGAGCGGATTGGCTCTTTGCGGCTTTTTCTGACAAACAACTACCCCATCGGGCTTACACACCTAGAATTTGCTAACGGTCTTGCCCAACTATTTTCTTCACAGCTAGAGCTTGCTTTAATTGAACATTTAAATACACTCCGTCAAAAGGCGGAACTTCGTGCTTTGCAAACGCAAATTCAGCCACACTTCTTGTTTAATTCACTAAATACTATTGTCTCTTACTGTCGTACAAATCCTGAACATGCAAGGGAACTTCTGATTCATCTTAGTACCATTTTCCGACAGAATATTGAGCAGGGCGAGTACATACGAATTGAACAAGAACACCAATATATTCAAGCTTATCTTGCTATTCAAAAAGGAAGGTTTGGTAATCGGATCAATTTTTCTGCGAACATTGATCCTACGTTGCTAAATCATCGGATCCCTGCACTCGTCATTCAGCCTCTTGTAGAAAATGCTGTTAAACATGGACTCTTGGTTAAAAAAGAAGGAGGGACCGTCTATTTGAATATCGAGAGACGAGACCAATCGATCTTTGTTTCCATTCAAGACGATGGGAAAGGTTTTCTTGAGAAGAATGAAAATTCCTTTCTTCAGGGGCCAAATGAATCCACAAAGGGATGCGGAATCGGTCTGTATAATATTAATGAACGACTAAAAGCCATCTATGGGGAGCAGGCCTTGCTGCAAATAATCAGCTCCGAACAGGGAACGAAGGTAAGCTTTACCCTTCCATTAAACCGAGCTGTGGAGGTGCGAGTAGGATGATTCGTGTATTGATTGTCGATGACGAGCTGCCAGCAAGAGAAGAACTGCGCTTTTTATTGGAAGCATTACCGGAGATAGAGGTAGTCGGCGAAGCTGAACATGGCATGGGTGCACTTGAACAGGTATGTGAATCAGCCCCTGACGTGGTGTTTTTAGATATCAATATGTTTGATATGAACGGTTTAAAAGTGGCAAGCGAGCTGAAGAGGCTCCCCACACCACCATTTGTTATTTTTTCAACTGCCTACCGGGAATATGCCTTGAACGCTTTTGAACTGGACGCCATCGACTATGTAACTAAGCCTTATCAAAAAGAGCGGATCGGCAAGGCAATAGGAAAGGTAGAGCAATTATTAAACAATAAAGAAAGCAAGATGATTGGTCAGGTTCAGGAAATGATTCAAAAATTAACAAACAATCATACTGCCAAGAGAATCATCGGGGAAAAAGATGGGAAACTGATTCCCCTTTCTCCAAGGGACATTTTGTATCTCGAAGCAGATGGAAAGAAAACAGTGCTTGTCACGAAAAACGCTATTTATACAACGAAATACACCTTAAACGAATGGGAAGAATTGCATGCCGATTATTCCTTTTATCGAACACATCGATCATATATCGTTAATATTAATCGGATTGAGGAAGTGATTCCTTGGTTCAATTATACAATGAAGTTAAAAATCGAAGGATGCTCTCAGGAAATCCCTGTTTCCCGAAGTTATGTGAAAGGCTTGAAGGAGCTGCTATCCTACTAAATCAAAGTTCACGAAAATGTCACTTATGCCCGAATAGTGTGATTTTAAGCCTGTTTTATGCATTTCAGGCGGCAAACCTTTTAAAATCTTGTCATCAGAAAATATAATAGGGATAGCTTTCATACAGGGGGGTGACAACATAGATCGTATAGAGTATTTGACCTTATTAGAGAGAAGACTTGGTCATCTTTTTCATGTTCAACGAGATTATTCTGTTTTAGGGGAATCATTTCATCTTTATGCCCAATGTGAAATTCATAATGAGAGATACTTCGCCTCCAAAAATGTCAAACTATGGAGAGCAGACAATTATGAGTACACACTCGTTCGATGCTATGAAGAGATGACGCAGAACCATCTGTTGCACTTGACTGACTTTCTAAAGCAGGCCGTAGATTCGCTTGTCCAACCATACGAAGAACATATGACAAGCATCATTACAGGAGTTATCGTACTTGAGGAAGAACCTGTGCCGGAAATTATCAGAATTGTGGAAAGGTTTAATTACCAAAAGTCTTTTAAGATGGGACTGCAAGGGTGGTGTGACATCCGGCTTATACTCGTTGTCCCATCGCTTAATCAGGTCTATTGCAATCGTAAAGCCAAAGAGGTCAAGCCATTTTATCACCCGGTGAGATCCCCCAAAAAGAAAAGCTTAATTCGAAAACTAAGGGAGGTTTTAAAGTCGTGAGTGGTTTGCTTATTGTGGGCGTCTGTATTGTACTGTTCTTGATTGCTTATGTTACTTATGGGTCTTATATCGTCAAACAGCTAGATTTGGACGACAATCGCAAAACACCTGCCCATACCGAACAGGATGGGGTGGACTATGTACCAACGAAGTCGCCTGTATTGCTCGGACATCACTTTGCTTCTATAGCAGGAGCATCCCCGATCGTTGGCCCGATTACAGCCGCCGTATTCGGTTGGGTTCCCGCGTTATTATGGATCGTGATCGGAAATATCTTCATCGGGGCAGTTCATGACATTACAGCACTTGTTGCCTCTGTTCGCCACAAGGGGAAATCCATTGGGGTGATTATTCAGGACAGCATAGGTATTTCTGGTAAAAAGTTATTTAATCTTTTTGCTTGGTTGACTCTCGTCCTGGTTATCGCAGCCTTCCTGATCATTACTGCTAATACGTTCGTTGCTGAACCAGCTGCTGGAACCGCTTCCTTGTTATTTATTATCATTGCTGTTTTGTATGGCTTTTTCGTCTACCGTCGAAATGTACCTACGTTACCAGCAACGATTATAGGTGTGGCGGCTTTATTTGTTTGTATTGGTGTTGGGCTTGCGTTTCCATTAGCTCTATCCCAGACTACATGGGTTATAATCATGATGATCTATATCGTCATCGCGTCAGTTGCACCCGTTTGGATTTTACTACAGCCACGCGATTACCTTAATTCTTTCCTGCTTTATTCTTTGATAATTGGTGCTGTTATCGGTTTGGTATTGACCAACCCAACCATTCAATTTTCCAGTTTTGGTGGATTTAAGACCGATCTGGGTTATTTATTCCCTGTTCTATTTGTAACTATCGCCTGCGGGGCCGTATCCGGTTTCCATTGCTTGGTTGCTTCAGGAACGACCTCCAAGCAGATGAATAAAGAAAGCGATGCCAAATTGCTCGGTTATGGTGCGATGCTGATTGAAGGTTTGTTGGCAGTCATTGCCTTGATTACGGCAGCTATGCTTATTCCAGCAGATTATACCAATCTTATGAAAAACGGCGGACCAGTTGCCTTGTTTTCCGCGGGTGTTGGAGAATTCCTGACAACGCTTGGCGTCTCACTAGCGATTGGGAAGAGTTTCTCAGCACTGGTCGTATCGGCATTTGCCTTAACTACACTAGATACTGCCACACGTCTTGGACGCTTTATCTTCGCTGAGTATTTTGAGCAGGAGGCCAAAGAAAGCGGAAAAGCCGCTCCCTCTTTTCTTACCAACAAGTGGTTGGGGACCATTGTTACAGCTGGAGCTGGCAGTTTGTTAGCACTCAGCGGACAGTGGGCAGCGATCTGGCCGATCTTCGGCTCTGCAAACCAGTTGCTTGGCGCGATTGCGCTTCTTGCTGTATCCGTTTGGCTGGCCAAAATGGGGAAAACAAACTGGTACACGAAGTATCCAATGTACTTTATGTTTGCTATTACCTTTACGGCTCTGATCACTTTAGTATGGGGGAACCTGACAAAAGGTAACTACCTTCTTTCTTTCTTCGGAATTGCATTGCTCATTCTTTCTGTCTTATTGGGCAGCTTAGCAAATAAATCTTTGAAAAACATTTCGGTAGGTAGAAAAAGTGGCCCAGGTCAGAAAACAACAGCATAGCATTATTATTATCCGCGAAGAAGAAGAGCAGATGACCGGGGGGTCTTGTTGCGGGACATTTTCGGGGGATTTTCGCGAATTCAGCGGAGATGCGGTATTTGCTGAGCGGCGACAGATGATTCTGTCGACTGCCTCAATCTACCGTCGGCTAATTGATGAATATGAAGATTACGCTGAAATTGATATCGTTGATGCTCGTAACTTGCCCTATCTCATTCCTCGACTCATTCGCGACACCCGAAAGTACAAAGTGCCCTTCCGGGAGTCCCTTCGAACGGTCTTTGGCTATCGTCTTCCAACGATTATCTGTGATGGCCGTATTATCGCAACGGGTAACCAAATGGATTGGCATTTCATTTACAAACGTCTTCGTGATCAAATAACAGTTTAATTTATGAGAGGTTTGTTGAAAGGGAGTTCCTGTAATAATTGGGACTCCCTTTATGTTTCGCCATATTGAGCAAGCTTGCGAAGAGCCTCAAGTTTCTCTTGATGACCAAGTTTTGCTTTTTCTACTGCCGTGCGAAGTACTCCCAAAGAATGTTCCAGGTCTCGTCGTGATACGGGAAATGGGATCTTATCTTTTCCTCCATGGGCAAATGCATAACGTACCGGATCGGCAAAGCTCGGTTGCGTACCATGGGTGACCTCGGCAACCATCGCCAGCGCTCTTAATGTACTCGGTCCAACTCCCGGCGTTTCTAATAAATGTTCATAGTTGACGAGTGGTCGTTCGTAAAGCTGATGTAGTATTTTATTTAAGTACCGCGGGGAGGGGATCGGATGTGGCCGTGGCATCGTTATGCTTGAGACCGCGGCGGACCAATTGCTCGGGTTGTCCATAATTTCTTGGATTTCCCCAGGAATATTTTCTTCATCGAACAACGAAAGCTGTTGGGGTTCCCTGGATGATGCAGTGGAATTCCTTTTATTAATGGAGTTAAGGACCTTTAAAATATTCTCCGGTCGTTCTTCGCGACATAGTTCAACAGAAGCTAACCGGGTTGCTTCATTACTCCGAGAAACGAGGTTAAGAACATCTTTTGTGGGCTTCCCACAAATCCCTTGATGTGGATCTTCGACATAGCTTTTCACCGATTCACTAAGCCAGTGGTATCTGCGCGCATAACGGTTTTCCTCATTCATCCCTTGTTGAACGACTGTCCAGTTTCCATCGCGATCAAATACGAAGAAATGATGATATAGCTGATATCCATCCTGCACGGCAGCGGAATCAACCTTTGCTACCATGCGGCTTGTCCGTTGCAAGATAACAAGATCGTTGGACAATCCATGCTTTTCGCCAGCTTGAAAAATTTCATCTGGTGTTTTACGGGATGCTTTCCCTTTACCTCCAGTAACAAACAGTCCAAGGTCGCCTTGACGTTCGCGCAGTCCTTCCTTGAGAGCCCCACATAATACCGTGGTCAAGCCGGAGGAATGCCAGTCAAAGCCAAGCACACTGCCAAAAGCCTGAAACCAGATCGGGTCGGACAGCCGACGCAAAACCTCAGTCGGACCATATTCCATGGCGATAACCTCGATCATGACGGCGCCTAGTTGCTTCATTTTTTCGAAAAGCCATGGAGGACAATGCCCTCCGTGTAGCGGCGTATTAGCAATTCCCGTTCGCATTGGGTGACCTCCCATCATCTTTTTCTGATTGATTAAAATAAGCGGAGCTATACCGCTTATTTCGTCTAAATAGGTGATTTAATCGAAAATAGGCGGAGTTTTTCCGGCTATTCTTGGAAGAACATACTTTCTACGTAATCTTTTCAGCATTAGTCGGAAATTCTCCGCTTATTTACTACAAAAAATAAGGAATTCAGATAATAAGCGGAATTTCTCCGGTTAATCCACAAGGAATAGACTAGATTAATTATACTATATTTCCGATCCTGTACTGGGTACAAAAAATATCTAATCAATCACAGCCCACGCACGCTTTCCATACTATTTGACAATTCCCCAATGATTGTTTAAAGTGACAGTATATTATTGGTTGGAAGGGTGAAATCAACGACGATGAAGTACTAATCCTATTTGCGAAAACAATGAGTTGAAGGCATTTTCTAACAGAACGAGGACTCTGTTTTATTTGTGATGCTTTCAATGGGTGTTTTCAGAATAGGATTGGTTATCGATAGTTGAACCAGAAAAGGATCACCCTTTTTTGCTGTCCACACTATTTCTATGCCTCCTATTCTGAATGTAGATAGGGGGCATTTTTTGTCCCTAAAAACGGGGGATGATCTCATGAAATTATTGGAAGCTATTCAAATCAAACACTATGTAAAAGACCGTTTGTTATTCGAAATGGATCAAATTCAAATTCATCAAAATGACCGGATTGGGTTGGTAGGGCGTAATGGCAGCGGGAAAACGACGTTGTTGAATGTTCTGGCAGGCAAAATCGTGCCCGAAACAGGAACTGTGATTTCTCATACTTCTCGTGAACTCTTGCCACAGTTGAAACGAATAGACATAACAAAAAGCGGCGGCGAAGTGACGCAGACTTACATTAACGAGGTACTTGTTAGAGCACCGGAAATCTTATTTGCCGACGAACCGACAACGAATCTGGATACGGAACATATGGAGTGGCTGGAGAAAAAACTGATCGACTGGAAAGGGGCGTTCGTTATTGTTTCCCATGACCGGACCTTTCTCGACGCACTCTGCACCACCATCTGGGAGATTGATGAAACGCGGTTGAAGGTGTATAAAGGAAACTATAGTGATTACGCTAAACAGAAAGAAATAGAGGTTCGGCAAAAGAAATTGGCATATGAAAAGTACGAGTTGAAGAAAAAACAAATGGAAGGGGCTTTGGAACTAAAGGAAAAAAAAGCGGAAAAGGCGACGAAAGCTCCGAAAAAGGTAAGCCCATTAGAAGCGAAAAAAACAAAACCTTACTTTGCGAAAAAACAAAAAAAGCTTCAAAAGACGGCAAAGTCTATCGAAACAAGATTAGAAAAGTTGGAAAAAGTAGAAAAGGTGAAGGAAACGCCGCCGCTTAAAATGAACCTGCCAAACGAAGACACATTCAAGGACCGAATCATCATTCGTGTGCAGGATGTTTCGGGGATGATTGGGAAACGATTCCTTTGGAATAAAACACGTTTTCACGTACGCGGCGGCGATAAATTGGTGATTATAGGGCCGAATGGCTGTGGGAAAACGACCTTAGTGAAGAAGATCGTCCACCAAGCAGAAGGAATCACTATTTCTCCCTCAGTAAAAATTGGTTACTTTAGCCAAAACTTAACCATCGTTGATGTGAAAAAGTCCATTTTGGAAAATGTCAGCTCTACCTCAAAACAAGATGAATCGCTGATCCGAACCGTGCTCGCAAGACTGCATTTCTTTCGTGATGATGTTTATAAAATGGTAGGGGTTTTAAGCGGAGGAGAACGGGTCAAAGTAGCACTTGCGAAAGTATTTTTAAGCGATGCGAATACCCTAATTTTGGATGAACCGACGAATTATCTAGATCTTGAAGCTGCCAGTGCATTGGAATCGCTACTCAAGGAATACGAGGGAACGGTGATTTTTGTTTCACACGACCGCCGAATAATCGAAAATGTAGCTACACGGATCTTGTCGATCCGTAATAAAAAGATTGAACTGTTTGAAGGAACTTTTCAACAGTATAAACAGAATCAACAGGTAAAAAAGCACGATAGCAGTGAAGATCAGAGGCTTGTACTGGAAATAAAAATTTCAGAAGTTCTTAGTAAATTAAGCATCGAGCCCAGTGAAGAATTAGAAAAAGAGTTTCAATTGCTTTTGCAGGAAAAGCGGAAATTGGATAAGAAAATATAAAAACTATAGGACCCGTACCACTTTGTAAAGTGCCTACGGGTCTTTTTCGAAATCAAGCATTGAGAATTATTAAATTACAAGTTCCACTTGAGGAGTCACCCCAAATATAACAGGGAATGGCATGGGAAGTAGGGATAATTCCATAATGTTTCGATGTTTACCTGGACCGTAATAATCCATTTACCTTCCTCCTATTAAGTCCTAATTTTTATTATTACTTTAACAAAGGAGTATTAAGGTTAAATGGACGTAGTGTGGATGGTTTGTAAAAATTTAATTGTTAAAACAGAAAAGGACAGAATAAAGGAGTTTTTGATTGGAGTGAACACGTGTGAAGCGAAGTCTAATCATCAAGAAGACCGGTTTAATATAGGCTCACAACAACGAAAACGCTTGGTTAATCTCCAAGCGTTTTCACTCACCCCCATTGAGTAAAGAGAGGACCCTCTCCTTTTATACCTTTGCCGGTCGCCATATGGTTGAGATGAGTCCGCCGAGAAAAAGCATCGCGGCAGCCATTCCTACCATCCAACCAACGTAGGGGAGGTGGATTAATACATAGATAATGATCAACCCGATGAGTTCTTTCCAAACGGAGCGAGCATTCCACCGTCTCGCGATCCAGTTCCCCACCCAGATTCCGATAAAAATCTTACTGAGATACCACAGCATGATAGTGATAACGCCAAGAAGAACGGCGATGGGAATTCCGATCAGGGTGATCACCAAAAGAATGCATGCAAATGGTATAGCTAAACTAAACAGGGCACCCTTTCCAAGGTTGGCTAAAAGCGATTGTTCCAGCTGCTGATTTACCGCGGCAACACCTCTGCGAAATGCCGTACGGATGATAAGCCATAAGGCAAGCGTGCTAAGAAATCCAAGTAACCCAAAGTATGGGAAGCTACTTTGGTTTTCTTTCGCTATGTCTGATTCGGTGGGTTCAAGCGTAAAATCAACAGGCCCTTCAACAGTTCCCTGTGCAATTTGGCCTTCTTTGGGTGCTTTGTACTGTAGGGAGCCGGCCACCTTCGCACCAGGCTGTATCGCCAAATGTTCAACACCATATAGCTCAACATTTCCACCAATTTTTCCAGTAATATCAAAGGATTGGCCTGCACCCTGAAGATGTTTGCCGATTTCTCCGGACAAGCTTGCGCCTTCAATAAAAGTGGTTAATTCGCCGTTAATAGAGCTCTGTGGAAAAGCTGTCAAATACTGTGCAAAAATCAATCCGTTATGCCTGATCTCTCCTTTCAAGCTGACTGAGCGGCCTGCAAGCCTTACATCTCCTAAAACTTTTCCATTTACGACCACATCATTGGCTGCTCCGAAAACGTCCCCTTCGACCACTCCGTTAATTACAATCGTTCTACCAGCGGCAAATAGATCTCCTTTTACCGTTCCGTCAACCTGGACTAGATCTCCTGAAAGAAATACACTACGATCAATCACTTGCCCTGCAGTAACTGTATTTTCCTGTTGGGTATCCCTCGTCTCGGCGGAGACGGTACCCGCGGATATTCCCATGAGGAAGAGAAGGAAGAAGAGAATGCATCTTCTAAATGCTGGTGTCATAACAGATGCCTCCTTTTGGTATGTATTGGTATTTCTTATTATAGGGTAATTGGTATGTAAGTGTATAACAAAAACCGCTTGGGAAATCTCCAAGCGGTTATCATATGATATAAAGTCATGCTCCGATCTTTACAAAGCCTGATCTTTCAATGGCGTTTGATGGACTAGGGATACCTTTTCAAGCCGTTCTTTTTTCTTTTTATAAACCAAATGAAGGGCTAATCCCGTAAAGACAAACCCTCCTATAAAGTTTCCAATGGTTACCGGAATTTGATTCCACAACCACCAATCACTAAAACTGATGTCTGCCCCCATCATCATAGCTGTCGGAATGACAAACATATTGACAACGGCGTGCTCAAACCCCTGAGCAAAAAATAGAAAGACGGGCAGCCACATAGCCGCTATTTTCCCAATGGTCGAACTGGATACAAAAGCCATGAAGGCACCTACTGTGACCATCCAATTACATAAAATGGCCTTTGTGACGGCAATGATCATCCCGTCTTGACCAAGCTCTTTATAAGCGAGAGTTTTCCCCTCAGCGACCGAAATCATTTTCTCGATGATTGCACTTTCACTAATATGGCCCAGTTTCGTTGCAGAGATATAGAATAGAACGCCATATAAGATACTTCCTATTAGATTTCCGACAAAAGCCCAAAATAAGTTGTAGGCGATATTTTTACTAGAAGTAAGTCCTTTTAATCTAGCAAGAGGCAACATCGCGAAATTTCCGGTTACTAACTCAAGACCCAATAATAGAATGAGGACAAAACCTACAGGGAAAACTAGAGCACCAACAATACCTAGTTTTGTTTCGGTCGCGGCCGTATAAGCTAGGGTTGTGGAAAATCCCAAGAAAGCCCCGGAAAGAATTCCTTTGATTAAAATATCTTTGATTGACAAAGTAGATTTATAGGCACCTGTATTGGCAACATCCTCTACCAACTGAGTAGGTTTAATATAATCCAAGGTTATTCCCCCATATCCTTTTGTTAATATTATTAGGCTCTGTTCATATTTTAAGGAGAAGGGATCTTATATTCAAGAACTATTTACAAAAAATTACAATTTACTTATTTGTAAAGTGTTAACCGTAAATAAAGTTTATACAACACAAATCTCGGTAACCACAGTTTGAATTTGTTCGGCTTCTTTACATTATCAAAAAGGATAATGGAACCTTTTGTAATACTGTTTCGTCATCTATAAAAAGGGGGTCTGATCGTGAAAAAAGTAGTTTTAGCAGGTGGAACTGGGTTTATTGGTAAAATATTTGGAGAAGAAATTTTTAGAAATGGGATATGAGGTAAAAATCATTTCGAGAAAGAAACAATACATTTCTTGGGAAGATAAAGCAGGAATGGTAGAGGCTTTGGAAAACGCGGAAATCCTTATAACTTTCTAGGCGTTTTTTATATGTTATCGATGAACTAAAATGGCCGTAAAAAACTTTTTGAAACCTTTCCAAATGATTGTTCGTATGGTATGGAAACGATTTGGGAGTTTACAGTATGGAGAATTGGCTAACTCAAATTATAAGTGAATACGGTTATATCGGAATTGCGTTTTTAATTGCCATTGAAAATGTCTTTCCTCCAGTACCTTCAGAAGTTATTTTAACCTTTGGAGGATTTATGACAACCACATCTAACCTAAGTTTTGTTGGTGTTGTGATTTCCTCAACAGTAGGCTCAGTTATAGGAGCCATCATTCTTTATATTATTGGCTTACAACTTGACGTTGAGAGGTTGGAGAAAATTGTTGATCGGTGGGGTCACATTCTTCGGGTAACAAAAAGTGATGTTCACAAGGCGGATGCCTGGTTCGATAAATATGGGCCTTGGACCGTTTTCTTTTGTCGTTTTATTCCGTTGATACGTAGTTTGATTTCAGTTCCAGCGGGCATGTCAAATATGAATTTTGGCGTATTTCTTCTTTTTACCACACTTGGAACATTCATTTGGAATGTTGTTCTTGTCTACTTGGGCGCTTCAGTTGGAGCTTCTTGGAATGTGATTGTACAAAATATGGAAATTTTCTCGCGAGTGATTTATGTTGTATTGATTTTGCTAATTGTTATTGCATTCATATATTTTGCGAAAAGAAGAAGATAGAAAAGTCCTTCACAGAGGTGATGAAGGACAAATCTCCCACGGTAGTCCTTGACAGGGAAGGAGGTCATTGTGCGCTTTTATATTCTAGCAACCTTGGTTATTTTAGTCGACCAGGTATCGAAAATTTGGATTCGTCTTCACTTTGACGTTGGGGAACAAATAGAAGTATGGGCAGGTATTTTATATTTTATTCGATACGAAAATGCCGGGATTGCCTTCAGCATGTTGCAAGGGTACGGACGTCTTTTTGTTCCGGTTGCTGTTCTTGTAGTTGGCTTCATTTTATATTACCGGTCCCAATTGAAAACAACGGGGATCATTCTAGATATAGGAACTGCTTTGCTTGTGGGTGGGGCAATTGGAAATGCCATTGATCGAGTTCTGTATAACCAAGTAACCGATTTTATTCACTTCAATTGGAATCATGGGATTTTGAACTTAGCCGACTATGCGATTAATTTTGGGATCATTTTATTTTTCTTAGGAAGTTTTCTCCATGATCGAAAAAATGCTGAAACAGTCTAGGCCCCTTCCTCTGCTTCCTTCTGTTTGCTTATTAATCTTACCTCCAATGCATGAATCAGGAATAAAAAGTGTTCTGCCTCACGTACCACATGGTCAGCTAATAGGGGGTCTATTACATTTCGTATCTGGCAAGCTTTGATTAATTCAAGCCCTGTCTTTTTAAAGTTTCTCAAATCCGTGGTCGCGTTTTCACTATCTTTGTTCATTTTGCCGATGATAGGATAGGTTGGTTTCTTCTGGTATAGCATGGATTCCACATCTCTTGCCTGGTTCAATAACACTTCAAAATCATCCCCGAACTTCCGCGCAGTAAGAATTAAATTACGCTCTGATTGGTCCAGTAAAGAGGCGATAAATCGGGAGTGTTCCATCATGATACGCAGCCAAAATACGTTTTCATGGATAATAGCATCCTGAATTGGCTCAAGAATCCCTTGATTGAATTTTTGCAGGCTGCTTATAAAATATTCCGCTTCACGGGCAATATGGTCAATCAGGAGGGGAAAGTTGAAACCGTGAATTTTGCAATTGATAACGAGAATGAGCAGATTCCTTTTGAAATTCCGAAAACCATAAACCAATTGAATACTATCCTCATTTAATCTTCTGACGGTCTCAACATTCTCTGGTGTTTGGTGTGCTCTTTTTTCTTGTTGTTCAAAGTAATGATGGAAACGGTCCACTTGTTGGATCAAATCTTTGTCACGTCGGCTCATCGCTTCCCCAAGGAAATAGGCATGTTCCTTCATAATTCGAAGCCAAAATTTATTTTCTGTTAATGAGCGCTCAATGAACATTTGTTCGGACATGGATTCGATCGGTGCTGCTTGCTGCTCAGGTGGCAATAACATGGCTCTTTGGCGATCCATAACAAAATGTCCCGGAACATTAGGCTGATTATACATTTGAATACCCCTTTTTAAATTGAAAATATAGGCTAATGCAACATATTCATGGATCGATGTATAGTTCCTAGTTCATAAGAAAATGGGCGGAGGGGTAAAGGTGCAGTTGCTGTGGATTCAATCACCGTTATTCGGAACGGTGTGGGAGTTGTATTTTTTTGGTTTTTCCACAGCAATCACCCAAACAGAAAACAAATCCTCACCATATGATAGAGCGATTTATCATATGAGGAGGATCCCATGAAAATCGTAAGCTTCAATGAGAAATCCCCATTTTTAAAGGTTCTTCGAGAACTTCAGGGACATATAGTGGGGAAAAATGGAAAAAAGGAATTGCATCCATGTGACAATCTCACTTGTTTATGTATCTCAAAAGTCCTTTTTCAAAAATACGAAGCTCTCTTTTTACAATTTAATCCAAAGGTCGAGGACAATGTGACGGTGAAAGTTCATGCTGAATTTAGTGATCAAATTCCTTGGGGGGTAGAGTCGTTAGGCGGGACTAGATTGTGGCGTAAGGGATATGGAAAAGGGGTTCGTGTGGCTGTGATAGATACGGGAATTGACCGAAACCATCCGGATCTGAGAGGGCAAGTCAAAGGGAGAATCCATCTTGTAAAAGGGAAAATAGGAGGACATGGGACACATGTTGCAGGTATAATCGCTGCTGCGATGAATAATCGGGGGATTGTAGGGGTTTCTCCACAAGCGGAGCTCTATGATGTGAAGGCGTTTAAAGCGAATGGGACGGCAAGGCTTTTTGATATTATTCGGGGGATTGATTGGTCCATTCAAAATCGGATGCAGGTGATCAATATGAGCTTTGGCATGCCTGAGGCGAGTGAGGCACTAAGACGTGTAATTAAGAAAGCGCATGCAGCGGGGATCAAAATGGTGGCATCGGCAGGGAACAATGGGGGAGCAGTTGAATACCCCGCCCGGTTCCCGCAAGTAATCAGCGTTGGGGCTCTTGATCAAAACGGGAAGCTGGCAGAATTCAGTTCCAGGGGAAAAGGGCTTTCGGTAAGAGCACCTGGAGTAAAGATCTACTCTACGTGGCCGGGAGGCCGATTTCGCACATTGGACGGGACATCGATGGCAGCAGCCCATGTCACAGGCTTAACGGCGTTGAAATTGGCTAAAAAGGTTGATTAGATAGGAAAGAGAGGGAATAAAAATTAAAAACGGAGACACTTAGGTCTCCGCTTCTTTTTTCAGCAGAAAAAAACATTGATTTTTAATAAATCCCATGTTAATATCAGTTTTGGTTATTTTTTATTCAAACGAAATTAAATTCATATTTATCCAATTTAATAATAACATTTCCGATTTGGTTTGTCAAGTGTTTTGTACGAATCATATTTTTTCAGGAAAAGGGGCGGTCCATGAATATGGATAAAAGTTGGTCGGAAGAACAAGGACGGGTTGATTTTGTCATCGTTGAAATTAGCAAAAGGATGAATAGTCTTCAACAAGTCACCGACAAAAATAGAGAGGATATTGTTTCGATTCGCAAGAACTTCTGGGACAACGTAACGATTAATTTTGAAGATCCCGGTGAGGCGATAGAGACGGCTGCTAGTATAAAGCAACAGGCAGAGGTCCTGTCGGAAAGTGAAAGGGCCTACCAGCATCATCAAAAACAGTTAGCTACACTTGCAAAGCTAAAACAATCCCCTTATTTTGGCCGAATTGACTTTTTGGAAAAAGGACTGAAGAAAGCTGAATCAATATATTTAGGGGTTGCCTCTTTTCTTGATGAGGATCAATTGGAGTTTCTTGTTTATGACTGGCGGGCACCGATTTCCAGCATCTACTATGATTATCTGCCCGGACCAGCGTCCTATGAAACCCCTGGTGGAACGGTTGAGGGGACACTGGAATTAAAAAGACAATTTATCATTCGTGAAGGGCAGATCCTAAGCTTGTTTGATACGGGGGTTACCATTGGAGATCAACTTTTGCAAGAGGTGCTCGGTAAACAATCGGATGCACAAATGAAAAGTATTGTTGCCACGATTCAAAAGAAACAAAATCAAATCATTCGTAATGAACGCAGTGAACTGCTGATTGTTCAGGGATCGGCAGGCAGTGGGAAAACTTCAGCGGCTTTGCAAAGGGTTGCCTATTTGTTATATCGCTATCGCGGAACACTGCGAGCAGACCAAATCGTTTTGTTTTCCCCCAATACCATGTTTAATAGTTATATCTCCACCGTCCTGCCTGAACTGGGGGAAGAAAACATGCAGCAGACAACGTTTCAGGAATATTTGGAGCATCGTTTAGGGCAAACGTTTCGGATTGAGGATCCATTTGCACAAATGGAATATGTATTGACTGCGATGGATACTCCTGGTTATGCGGCACGTTTAGCTGGCATTCAATATAAGGCATCATTACGTTTCTTACAGCTCATAGAGGATTATATAGCTTATCTTGGCAGAGATGGTCTACTTTTTAAAGAGATTAACTTCCAAGAGGAGGTACTTATTTCTGCGGGACAAATTCGAAATCAATTTTATTCGTTTGATACGAATCTTCCTATTCCCAATCGAATGGAGCTTCTGGCAAAAGGGCTGGTCAAACAGTTGAAGGCACGCGCACGAGAAGAACTGAAAAAAGCATGGGTGGAGGATGAGGTTGAACTTTTAGGGAACGAGGCATATAGGTGGGCTTATAAGGAGCTTCGTAAGAAAAGGCAATACTCAGGTGGCACCTTTGATGACTTTGATCGGGAGAAAGCACTGCTTTCGGAAAAAGTGGTTGAAAAACATTTTAAACCACTCTATGAATGTGTAAAGTCGTTTAAGTTTATTGATACCACTGGCGTTTATCAGCAGCTTTTTGCAGATCCGGATTTCGTTTCGGAAATTGCACCAGATGTGAAACTACCTGAATGGTGGTCTGCCATCTGTATGCAGACGATCGAGAGACTTGATCGAGAAGAGTTCTCCTATGAAGATGCCACCTCTTATCTTTATTTAAAAGAACGGCTTGAAGGTTTTCAAACCAACCATTCGATTCAACATGTCTTGGTTGATGAGGCTCAGGATTATTCACCATTTCAGTTTGCTTTTATCAAGCGATTGTTCCCCCGCAGTAAAGTGACGGTGCTTGGCGATTGGAATCAGGCCATATTTGCACATACAGCGGAGAATTCTGGTTTTAACGCATTACCCGAACTGTTTGGAACAGATCACATGGAGCAGGTGTTTCTTAGCCAAAGTTATCGTTCAACAAAACCAATTGTGGAGTTTACTCGGTGGTTGATTGAAGGTGGCGAGCAAATCGAACCGTTTCAGCGGGAGGGTGAAAAACCAACTTTATATAGGGTGAGATCGATGGAAGAACTTCCCTTGAAGGTGGTAGAACAGGTGAAGGGACTACAAGGTGCTGGTCATGGGAGTATCGCCGTTATTTGCAAAACAGCTGGGGAAAGCCTTAAGGCCTATGAAATGCTTAAGTGTGATCTCCCTGTTTTGCTCGTTAATAAAGAAACCATTTCTTTTGAAAAGGGGATCGTGGTTATTCCTTCTTATTTAGCGAAGGGTGTTGAGTTTGATGCCGTGATCATCTATAACGCTTCTGCCATGCAGTATGCCAGGGAGAGTGAACGAAAGCTCCTTTATACTGCCTGCACCCGTGCTATGCACGAGCTTCATATTTTTTCTGTCGGCCAATTAACCACGTTGATTCCTACAGAGGCTGTTGGTACCCTTTTGATTGAAGGATGAATGCAAGTTCGAAAATGAGGAGGATTATATGGAACAAAAAAGCCTGACTGCGCTTGTAAGTGCATTTTCACGAGCCTATCATTCGGGGCAATACACAGAGAAAATCTTTGATGACCATTTAGCAAAGAAGATAGTTACAGCGGACGAATACAAGGAAATAGCAAGCAATATGTCAAAGGGAATCGGTTTTTTTAATCCATCATTTCTGGGGACACCAGACGAAGCTTTGCAATGGATTGTTAATCAACAGTTATCCCCATCCCCGCTTGGAAGGGCCGCATTTGCAGAAAAATCACTAGAAAATGCTGCGCGATTTGGGGCGAGGCAGTATCTCATATTGGCTGCTGGATATGATACATTCGCCTATCGTCAACCGGACTGGGCTTCAAATATAGAAATCTTTGAAATTGACCACCCGGTGATGAGTATAGACAAACAACAACGTATTCAAAGGTTCATCACGCATAAACCTGAAAATCTCCACTTTGTTGCAGCGGATTTTACGGAACACAACTTGGAGAGTGCTCTGCTTAGTAATAAAAGTTTTGATCAAAATAAAATCAGTTTTTGCAGCTTGCTTGGAATAAGTTACTATTTGCCTCAACAGGTTTTTATTGAAATGATAAACACCATTTCAAGGAATGTACCCAAAGGCAGCAGTATCGTTTTTGACTATCCCGATGAATACACATATACCGATAAAGCAGGGGAACGAGTCAAAAAGCAAAGGGCAATGGTTAGCGTAGCAAACGAAAAGATGCTTGCAAGCTATTCCTATACAGAAATGGAAAAACTCTTGGCTAATCATAACTTTCTCATATATGAACATTTAACACCGGATGAAATATCAGAGCAGTATTTCAAGAAATATAACCAGGCAAACCCGGAACATTCAATGACCGCCTTTGATCATGTGAATTATTGTTTGGCTGTGAAGTATTAAAAAGATTTGGTTTCACCGGGCTTTAAAATAAAAAGGGATGGTGGAATACACGCTCAGCTCAGCGGGTTTTGGTAATTGTGCCAATTCTTTATACCAAAGCTGATCACTACCAATTTCCTCTCCCATTAGGTTGCTATCTACCGAGGATTATGCGACAAACCACCCTTCAAGAAGATTTTAAGGGGGGAGAGGATTCTAAATGATAGATTATATCGAAAGTATTTTTTAGGAATATTCAGTATATATTACAATGAAGGATTTTGGTATTTGCAAATATCTTTTTGGCCAAGTACAGCCCCAGTTCCACTCAAACTCCCCTTTTCTACTGAATAATGGTATGGATCATTACAAAAAGATAGTATATCATTATTCAAATAGAGGGAGATTGATAGAGATGAATAGAGGTATTGCACTACTTATTATGGCAACAGTTTTTTGGGGTGGAAATTATATTTGTGGGCGTTATTTGGCACCGGCACTACCTGCTACATTGCTCAATACCGTTCGCTGGGGGATATCTACTGTTATTCTTGTTGGAATTTTATCCTTCAATAAAAAGAGCTTGCCCCTCCTTTCCAAGTGGAGGGAATTTTTGATTCTTGGTTTCTTTGGGGTTTTTGCCTTCTCCACATTAAATTACATGGGATTAAAAAATATCAGTGCGTCACAGGCAGGGATGATCTCAGCCGGGATTCCTGTTGCGATCCTCATGTTTACCCCTTTTGTTCTCAAAGAAAAGGTCAAGTTACGTGCTTGGATTGGCACAGTGGTCTCAGTAGTTGGGGTTATTCTATTATTTAAGGGAAAACATACAGCATCTTCTCAAGCCTCTATCATCGGTGAGATGGAAATCATTCTATCTTGTTTAGCTTGGGGACTATACACTGTCCTTGGAAAACGTTATGGCAAAGAGTTGGATCCGTTAACCATGACAGCAGGGGCTGCTTTCTATGGCACTTTGCTCAGTGCGGTGAGTTGCATTGGAACGGTAAAGCTTGACATGATTCATATGACCGGAACTACTTGGTTATGTATTATCTATGTCAGTACATTTGCATCTGTCGGTGCCTATTTTGCCTGGAATGCCGGTGTGAAAATAGTCGGTGCGGGCCGGGCAGCCCCTTACATTAATTTTCTCCCTGTGTGGACCGTGATCTTCGGTGTGATCTTGCTCCACGAGCAAATTTCATGGATGTCACTTATTGGGGGAGTCGTGACCATCCTAGGTGCAGTTCTAGCAAGTATCACGGGTCAAAGTAAGCAAAATACGGTTCAGCGTCTAAAGTCACAAGTATAGCTAAAGAAAATCTCCACAGCTTTGTGGGGGTTTTTTGTCTTTCTTGCCGTCATTCGATTATAAAAAATATATTGAAATCTAGAAAATTGTATGAGAAAATCAAGGTATCATGGTCAGACCATCATACCCTGGTGGTTGGCTAATCATTTGGTAAGTAGATGAGGGGGAACCGGAATGTCTTTTAAAGTTGTGATGCCAGATACTATTTTCCCAGATTATTCTATTGAAAGTGATGTTTTAAGAAGAGAGCTTGGGATCGATCTTGTTACCGGTCATGGTCCAGAGGCTTCTGCGCTTATTGAAGCGTGTAAAGACGCGGATGCAATTGTTACGGTGTATGGAGATTTCAATCGAGATGTAATTGAACAGCTGGAAAAGTGTAAAATTATTGTTCGAACAGGAATTGGTGTAAATAATATTGATATTGAGGCAGCTACGGAAAAAGGAATTTATGTGGTTAACGTGCCGGATTATTGCTGGGATGAAGTTTCAGACCATGCGATCTCCATGGCTTTTGCCTTACTTCGTCAGCTGCATGTGTACGATCAGAAAATGAAATCAGGCACTTGGGACGTTCACGCAAAGCAAAATCGAATCCTTCGCTTCAATACTTTAACATTTGGTTTGATCGGATTTGGGAATATTCCAAGGGTCGTTGCCCAAAAATTGAAGCCGTTTGGGTTCACCATTAACGTCTATGACCCATTTGTCAAGGAAGAGGATGCGAAACAATTTGGTGTAAACCTAGTGGATTTAGAAACACTATTAAAGACTTCCGACGTTGTATCCGTTCACGCACCTTTGATCAAAGCGACCCATCATATGTTGAATAAAGAAACGCTTGCTTTGATGAAAGAAAATGCCATTGTCATCAATACAGCAAGAGGTCCGTTGATTAATACGGAAGATTTAGTTGACGCATTAAAAAGTGGGAAAATTGCCGGAGCGGGGCTTGACGTGTTAGAGAAAGAACCACCAACTGCAGAAGATGAAATCTTAAAACTTGACAATGTGATTCTATCTCCGCATGCTGCGTTTTATTCTGAGCAATCCGAAGCACAGCTACGGGAATCCTCTTTTCTGGAAGTCGTTCGTGTTTTAAAAGGGGAAAAGCCCAAGCATCCAGTCAATAAACCTTTTGAAACAGCAAAGTAAACGAAATGAGTGGTGAAAAAATTGGAGTTTGAACCAATCAAAAGAAAAACTTTAGGTGACGATGTCATTACACAACTGAAGAACCTGATCATCAATGGTGAGCTTAAGGTTGGCGATAAACTTCCAAATGAACGGGAATTATGCACGCTTTTGAATGTTAGTCGATCCTCCTTGCGTGAGGGGCTCATGGTTCTCTCACAGCAAGGATTGATTAGCCGCATGACGAAAGGTACCTATATTACCGCTGATTTTTCAAAGGTCATTGAGGAGTCCCTTACTTTTCAAATTCTCTTAAACGATTCGTCCTTTGCCGAGATTCAGGAAGCCCGTCTGTCATTGGAGGTTGCCTTGACAGGCTATGCTGCCGAACGGAGAACGGAAGGGGATTTAGAAGAATTAAAAGAACATCTGGATTTGTTAAAAGAGGCTTTTGAGAAGATGGATAAAGACCTACAGATTCAAGCGGATATGGGTTTTCATAAAGGCATTGCCGCAGCAGCGAAAAACAAAACCCTTCAATATTTGTACAATACCATTACTCACTTAGTGTTCAAGGTACAAAAACAAGTGGCATACGATGAAGGGGTCTTTGAGTATTCGTATAAATTTCATACGGAAATTTATGATTTGCTAGTGAAAAAAGATGTGAAGCAGGCACAGTTGAAAATGGAAGAGCATCTAAGAGATGTCCAAAAAAGGTTGCAGCTGCTTGATAAAGATGACATCTTAGACAGTCACTTGGAAGGATAAAATCAAATTTTTGGGAGGTATTGTGATGAAAGTGAAAGCAGCCATCATTGGTTCAGGAAACATTGGCACAGATTTAATGTATAAACTTGAAAGAAGCCCATTTATCGAACTAACAACAATGATCGGGATTGACCCCGAATCTGACGGGTTAAAACGCGCCAAGGAAAGAGGGTATACCACATTTGATAATGGTATCCAAGGGTTGGTAGACAATCCAGAACTAGCAGATATCGTATTTGATGCTACCTCAGCAAAAACCCATGTAAGACATGCGAAGATTTTGAAAGAGCTTGGCAAGTTTGCGATTGATTTGACACCTGCAGCTAGAGGACCTTTTGTTTCTCCAGTTGTTAACCTGGAGGAAAATATCGAAGGCGATAATATCAACATGATTACGTGTGGGGGCCAAGCCACCATTCCGATGATTAGTGCAATTAATTCCGTAGCAGATGTTAGCTATGCAGAAATTGTAGCTACTATCTCTAGTGAAAGTGCTGGTCCTGGTACCAGAGCTAATATTGACGAATTTACGATTACCACCCGCAGAGGAATTGAAGAAGTGGGCGGAGCCGATAAAGGGAAGGCATTAATTATTTTAAATCCAGCTGAGCCTCCTATTTTAATGAGAGATACGATTTATTGTGAAGTAAAAAATATGGATGAACAAAAAATCACCGAATCTATTAAAGCAATGGTAGAACGTGTGAAAGAATATGTTCCTGGATACCGCTTAAAACAAGAACCGTTGTTTGATGGAAACCGTGTAACCGTATTCATTGAAGTCGAAGGTGCTGGGGATTATTTCCCTCCATATGCAGGAAACTTGGATATTATGACAGCTGCAGCGGTTAAAGCCGGAGAAAACGTGGCAAAACATCTAGCGAAGAAACTATCAATGTAATTAATATCAAAGGAGGAATCGATATGAAACGGAATAGTAATAAACCAATTAAATTAACAGAAGTTTGTTTGCGAGATGGAAGCCATGTGGTTCGCCATCAATTTACCGAAGAGCAGGTTCGTGCCGTTGTCCGCGGACTAGAGGATGCAGGCATGCACTATATCGAGGTAGCGCATGGTGACGGGCTGGGTGGCTCCACTCTTCAATATGGCCGTTCGCTTGTTGATGA
>Ga0180216_1001194_pt1 | contig 23876 bp, 23 predicted proteins | sample eDN3rd37CBELigMG_FD_128879 | JGI IMG/M metagenome (GOLD analysis project Ga0180216, IMG submission 128879) | Enriched Miracle-Growth compost microbial communities from Emeryville, California, USA - eDNA 3rd pass 37_C BE-Lig MG (version 2)... ...
GTTGTTCAAATTTGGTAGTGGATGCTTTCTTTTTTTCGCAATAATAGCATCTATCTTCTAAGTTTGTTTTTGCCCCTTTTTTTCTCGCTTGAAGAAGCGGGAGCACTAAATTCTTTTCCTTGTTGAAAATCATGTGGGTGTATCCCTCGATCAATTCCGCATAATCTTCTTCCATCCGCTTACGAAGGTCTTCAGAGTTTATAGGACGTAGTTCTCCTACCTTTTCTCCTTCCAGAATGCGAATGCCTTCCGTGATTTCCTCAACCGAAAAATAATCTGTAACGGGTAGACTTTCACCGCCGTAACGAATGATGGTTTCTACCGTTAACTCTAGCTTTTCTTCGACTGGTTTAGGAGTCACTTTGGCAGGAGCAGCTTTCTTCCCTGCGGTTTCATTCTTAGATTTGCTCGTAACCTTTTGTTCCTTTGTACCTACAGGAGTGGCTTCTTCTTCTCCTAAAAAGCTGAACAACGTTTCTTGGAATAGTTCGTTTTGAGACATTATAGATTCCTCCGTTTTCTTATTATTTTTTAGAAAGATAGACCAAATGACTAAAGTTTGGATACAAACTGGTCAAAGGTTATTTTTTCTGAGGCTAACCATTCTTCCGGAAAGTCTCGATGCTGCATTTTGGTGTACAACTCCCGTAAATCATGTATTCCCGACTCATTACGCTCTGTTCCGTAATAGCAGTTAGAACTAGGAGCCGCGAAAAATAAATGATGATACGTAGCCAATTGCGAGATTTCTTGAATGGGAGGTAGGACATTCCCACCCATACAAACTCTACCGTTGGATACGTTCGCATAAGGGAATTTATACAAGGGTGTATCCCCTTTGATTTTTCCGCTATCTTTTACAGCCAACAGAAACATATTTTTAAACGTTGCCCCTTGTACCCGATAGCCGAATATAAGGCGAGGAAAACCTACCTGTTCCATTGGACTATCATAGTATCGAATATCCCAACGTTTTCTTGGCACTTCTATGAAGATAACCTGATCCTGTTTTTCATAGTTTAACCAAATATGCCGAATACAGTTTTTTGGAAGAATTGGGCTGACAAACCGTTGGATTTTACGCGTTACTTTTCGGACACCCGTAATGCGGTACTTTTTCTCTACCATTTCTTGCATCTCGGAGGACATAATCGCATCGACAAAGTGATCCAATGTCATTATGTACTCATTTAAGATAGCGCCATCGGATGATTTGACCTGTACATCACAGTAAGGAGTCCCCTGTGAGAAGTCATCGCTAAACTGCACATGGTAGGTAGCCATTCGTATCCTCCCCCTTTGGACGAGCGATCAAAAGTGTTGCCAATTGATCTACTTTTTTTCGTAATTTGATGAAGGTATCAATGAAGCTTAAACAACCTCCATAAAGCTCATGGAATTCAATCCGAAATCCATTCTTTTTTTCATTGATAGAGATAAACATTTCAGAAGAATAGCTATCGCTAGATGTATGGGAAAATGATTGAAACTGAGCATGAAGAAATCGCAAATCCATAACCTTGCAGAGTTCTTCTATTTCCGCACAATGCATGTCACATACGGAAACTTCATAAGCCCGTTCTTCATCTTCATCGAAGTCAAGCTTCCCAAACAATCCCCTCATTGCCTGAAAGAGAATGTCCTCTCCAGAGTATGCTTCTTGGTCGTTATACACACCGTACTCGCACATGTCGGAAACATTTAACCCGTAATCATGCAAGAGTTTTAATGCAAGCAGATTTTCGCATGACTGGTGAAACATCCAGATATTATCAATACATAACATTTTTGAACCTCCTATAGAAAACCATCTTCCATTGGAAAGATTTTTTGTTTTGAATGTTGAAGCGAATATTGAACTTCAGTGGACCGAAGATATTCATGGACTACATTGCCCCAATTTTCATCTAAGCAAATATCTTCATCCTCATACCCATCTCGGCACTGATAGTCATAGGCGGCTTCTATCACTCGTTTCATTTCTTCAACCGTAAAACTATCGAAGTTAACTAATCGAGTTGGCGTTTCGGTGAATATATAATCAAGGATTCGGTATTGGCCTGGTGTATAATCAGTTCCTACCCTATTGGCCATTTCAAGTTTCTTTTGGAATTTCTGAGGATCAAGTCTCATTCCCATTCCCTCCATAGAATTAAGGGGACATAAAAGTCCCCTCTTTTTGGTTATTAAGCCGTGCGCAAAGGAAGAACCAAGTGCAGCTCGTCACTCTTTTTCTCTGGAAGAATCAAGAGGGGGCTCATTGCATTCATACAACGAATTTCCACCTGCTGTGTATCCATCGCCTTGAAGGATTCAAGTACATACTTCAAATTGAAGGATATCGTCAGCGTTTCTCCTTCCATGCCAGAAATGAACAGTTGTTCTTCGGCTTTGGCTTCTCGTTGTTTCGTATTTAGCGTGACCGTTTGTCCTTCTACTTTCATTTGAATGGATTGTAATTTCTTGTTTTCGCCAACGATCTGTAGGCGTTCAAGGGCGTCGATAAATTCCAAACGATTCACTAACCATTTTGTTTTGTGGGATTGAGGAATGCTTCGATTCACATCAGGGTATGTCCCTTGGATTAATCGAGTAAAAAAGACCATATCCCCGTTCTTCACGACAAAATGATTGGACGTAATCGTAATTTCCACTTCCTCTGACGGAAGAATAACCCTTGCGAGTTCCTTCATCGCTTTAGAGGGAACTGGAACAGCTAATTCCTCTTTCGTAGGAACCTTTAAGGAACCAATAGCTAAACGGTGTGCATCCGTTGCCGTCAAAGATAAAGATTCATCCTGTAAGCGAAATAGAATAGCCGTCAAAATGGGACGTGTTTCTTCTTCTGCAGTAGCAAACCCCGTCTTTTGGATTAACGATAAAAATTCCCTTCCTGCTAACTTGAGTGTAGGTTTTTCATTAATTTCGGGTAGTTGCGGATACATCTCTGGATCGATCCCATTTAGTTGAATTTCCGCTTTGATTTTCGAATTACTGGATTTAACCGTCGTGGTGTACTTTTCATTTACACTAATGGTGACTTCCTCTCCCATCCGTTTCACCACATCAAAAAAGGTAGTTGGCAATATAACTCCACCCGGTTTCTCGATACAGACCCCTTTTTCTTGACTGGCCGGAATCTCGACTTGAATGGATGTCGTATTATTACTTCCAACTAAAGTAATTGCCTCATGAGTTGCAGTCACTTTAACCCCTTTTAAGATCTCCATTGCCGAAGTAGTGGATACCGCTTTCGATACTTTTTGAAGACCCTCAATTAATTCCTTGGCTTTGATCACGATAAACATGTTAAATTCCTCCTTGGATTTTGGTTTTTTCGTTTTAAAAAATAAAAAAGCCCATAACAAAAAGACATCATTAAATGTCTTAGTTACAGGCTTTTAGAAGATTAACCAATTTGACGGTTGGCAGAAGCTTGTTGCAATTTCCGATAAAACATCTGAAATTGCCGATCCTCCGACGCTAACTCTTGCACAATGAAGCGTAGTTGGATATCTTTTACCTTCCGAAATTGTTTGATTTCATTGGGGGATATAAACCCCTTTTGGATATATTCATCTAGCGATTGCATGTTGATTTTTCCGATTTCCTTCAACATATCAACCCCATATTCTTCCATGATTGCCCTGTTATTAAAAGTTGGATCTTTGTCCAGTAGAGAAACGGAACCGTAATTACAGCTCACTTTTCTCGCCTTTTTTAACAGAGGACAATTCCTCATGTGTATCTTTCCATGCTCTAAATAAGAGTCAAAGGTTTGGAATTTCCTTTTGGTATCCAACCACAAAGTAGCAAGTTGTTCTGTTTCCAGGTCTGTTACCTCTAAAGGGACAACGCTCACTTTCCCCTGCTTATTGGGGGTCATCCGTATATACTGTTCAATCGGATTTTGAAAGTGAGTGGTTATGGTCTGATGAAGCTCTGGATCTTCTTTCAACTTATCCACGTCTACTTGGAGTAAAGGAATAAGGATTCCTAAATCTGAAAGATAGTCCATAAGACCTTCCCAATCGGTTTCATATACAGGCATCCGTTGGTATTTTGCAACCACACCAAGCTGCTTGAATTCCCTTCGCATCTCGTCTTCTAAAATTCTACCTTTAATCGATTGGCTAAGGTCCTCCAAATGTTTTTTAGCAGACTTATGGCCCTGATAGATTCCTGTCTGATACAAACGCTCCATAATGAGCGCTGCACCTTTTAAGGTTTCTACTTTCCCTTGATATTTTTTTGCCATCTTCAATTCCCCCTAAATACTCCCCACACCTAGCATCTGGGGAGTTTGATGAAAAACTCCCTACTAGGAAGGGATGATTAAGTTAGAATGCAAAGGCAAAGGCAAACTGCTCAAGCTCGACGACTGGAGCGCCTTTCTTTTTCTTAGGAACCAATCGCTCTACCGTGATCATTTCCATATATTCAAAGAGATCCATTTGATCATTGGTAGATGATGTTTTCGCTTTCGTGACAAGCGATAGAATAGGCTTCTCTGGTTGATCAACCACAACTTTTGGTTTCACTTCATCCAGCGGAACTCCACAAAGCCGCTTCGTTTCTGCTGTTAATTTTGCAAAGGCTTCTTTAATGCGCAATGCAAATTCAGATTCCTCAACTAATTCCAGATTCTGATCCAAATCCTTTTCCGCAACGGACTTCCACTTGTTCGCCAAATCCACTTCGGCTAAACACTTGGAAAGATCACGGGTGAGGTTGGACATATCATCCTGGGCGAATTTAGCTAAAGAATCGCTTCTTTCGATACGGCCCTCTACAAGCAGTGCATTGATCCTACGACTCATTAATCGCTGGAATTGAGCCATTTGTTGGGTCTTTCCATTTACTAGGTACAGAACCTTGCAAAGTTTGGATTGGCCCAATCTCCAGCTACGCCTGCTTGACTGCCGTAAAACGTTAATATCATCATGTAGTTGAAAGTAAATGATTGTTGGCCACTCCATGAGATCGAGACCCACTTGCACCAGGGACATCGACATAATGAGTACCTTTGTCCCTTTTTCCTTTTGTTTTTCCAACCATTCAAAACGTCCATCACTACTGGTTGTTGAAACATCTAGGATTTCGGACTGGATACCATGATCTTTCAACACCTTTTGAAGACGTTCGTTTTGACGATAATCTCCCGTGTAGTAGTTGAAAACAATACATCCCCTATCCTGAGCGAGTTCTTGTTTCACTACTTCCACCAGTTTTAGTTCCTTCGCTGTATAGTAGTCCTCTGGAAAAGCAGGTGCTTCTACCACGGCAAGCACTTCTCCAACATCATCCCTGAATACCACACGCTGCCCTAAATGCGGTTGATCCGCATAATTGAGGACAGCAGGATTAAAGGAAGCCCATGCTTTGGATCCTAAGTCCCGTTGTAAGTCCCGACAAGTATCGTAGAGTTTATTGTGGAACTGCTGATACTCGATCATGTGATCCTCTTCCAAGGTCACGATGGACGGTTCTTCCCTGATCTGGACCAATGGAAGTTGCATATCGGACAACTCAAGGAACAGGGATTTGTGTAACAGGTGATTAGCGGTCAGCTGCGGGGCTATGCCCGGTTTCTCCTTAATTACGACTGTTTCCTGCTTGCGGTTGGTTGTTCTCCCTGTCGTTCCTCCATCATCCCGATAGGTCACCTTTTCCAATACCCCATAGCGTGCAGCCCACAAGTCTTTGGAAGTCTGATGGTTAAACCCATCTTCCAACAAAGAACGAGGGTCCGAACGCCATAGCGTGGCTTGAATGGAGCTGGAAGCCCCATTTGTTAAGGTTCCGGTCAGAAACATGGATTTACGGCAACTACGCAAGAGTTTATGAAAGGCGGCACCTCGCCCGGAATCAGATGCCTTCATCAATTGAATCTCATCAAAGATTCCTAGATGAAAGTGGTGAGGTAGCATCCGTTGAAAAGCTTGGGCGATCATCCAACGGTTACGCACTTTATCTTCTCCACGTTGTTTTAACGCAGGACGTGCAAGGGAACAGTTGGTTTTTGTTTGTTTTTCACCGCCGACCTCAACGGTTGGACTACAGTGATGGCATTGGAAACGTCGAATTTTACTGGACCAACGTTTAACGTATGCTTTTGGTAATCCGTTGGAGGCCATCACCCCTTCTTCCTTCGCCTTACTTAGCGCGCTATCCGAAGGCGGATATAAAGGTGTATCTACCACGTCAGCCCAACCAGCCAGAACATCCTCTTCCCCTTTTTTTGCATCCGGGGACTTGAGAGGGTTTCCACAGTCTGGACAGTGCCAGGTGTGTTTTCGTGCATTCCAACGAGCTCCTAGCATGTACTTATTGGCCCCAAGCTTCATACGGTCGGTGGATACCAAGACAAACTCAATTGTGCCTTTCGGCGGTTTGTACCCGGATCGTACCTTGCGAACGTAAGCTAACGCATCCTCTGTATCATGTAGGATCGTGGTTTGGATCATATCTTTTCCTAGGATTTGTGGAATTTCCGAGTGTGCCCATTTTGGTATAGTTATACTCGGGGCAACAATCAGGACACTTAATCCTTCTTTGGCTCCACTATCCATCTTCTTGCGCATCATAGAATAGGCGACCGTCAACGATTGCTGCGTTTTTCCTGTCCCCATATCTCCCACAAGAAAAACAGAATTTTGCTCTTTTAATACAGTTAATGCTCCCATCACTACTCTTGCCTGGGCTGGAACACAAACCCGTTTGGTTTCCCCAATATAACGGAGTAAATGAATTCCATCATATTGTGGTTTTAGGTATTCATCCATTTTCGCTGCTAGTGCTTCTGCATTTTCGCGCAAATATTGTTCGGTGGTCATTCCCTCGCGGAAAACAGCAGCGTGACCTAATGAAGATTGAACATTTAGCTGCCGATCCTGGATCGCACCGTTAACAATATCCAAAATCTCATGTTCTTCCATTGAATGAATTTGCACTGCACGGAGATTCTTCCATGGACCAGCCAATTCCGTTGTTATCACCTCAATCTCAGTCCACTTATTTCGCGGTAAGAGATTGAGGTATTGATTAGCCCAATCCTTTGTTCGAGGTAAACCAAAGGTAGCAGCAAGAAATTGGCCTGCTTTTTCCTCAATGTTTCCTTCGGGATCCATAATAATCCGGTCAGGGATGGGTCGCCCGTTTTTTTGAGCATCCATGAGATCGTGTTGATACTCTTCAGTGATAGCTGGACGAGGCAACAGGAACATATGACAAACTCGTCCGGTCATCTCTTCCACACGCCGATAACCATTGGTTGACGTGAATTCTTCTTCGGTTCCCGTTTCATCATCGATTACGACAATTTTAGTGTTCGCATAGACTGATGCATGAATCGCACGGCAAGCAGTCATACTGCCTGCTACAGCAAAACCGAGTAACCGATTTTGTTCTCCTTTAATTTTGGGGCGTTGTATCATCAAGATTTTAACGTACGCCTCAAACGTTTTTCCTTCTTCTTGGACCTGGATTTTTTTCATACGCACTCCCTTGCTTTATACACAAAGGAGCCGGAGGGCACCCTTTGCGTAAAATAAAGCAAAGGGATTTCCCCTCCTTACTATTATTATTCTAAATTGAAGATCCCGTCCTGAGAGAAAATCCGAACCATAGATTTCGGTTTATAGGTGACCGAATCTTTAATCTTACCGGATTCCTCATCAATGTCGGTTTTTTCAATTTGAATTCTTTTCGTTACCCCTACGAGCAGATGGTCACCCATATGTTCGGGTAAGGCACCCGCTGCGATCGCAGTGGCATAATGAGAAATTTTTAAAGGCATAGCCGGATTCTTTGCCTTGGAGATGTCTAGTTTTCCATCCTCTACCTTCTGTAAAACCTTGGAATAGAATTTACTTTCCATCACCGATCGTAAGATTTCCTCCGGTTCAACAACCATAGATTGGAATAACTCTACAGGTTTCTTTTGGCTGGGAACAAGATAAAAGACTTCATCTTCGTCAGGTACATCCAGACTTGGTAAAGCATTTTTGTCCGATTGTGATACCTGTTCCAGATATTTTTGTAATTCTTCATCCCTTCCTAAACCGGGCTTTCTCCGATAACCAAATACAATAACCTGTTTATAGGTATCGTAATTGGCATCCGAAAAGCGGTACACCTTCACATTCTCAAGTCTGATAGCTATCAATTTAGCTACGCGGCTTAGAACATATTGCGGTAAGTTGAAGATGACCAGTCCTCCAACGGGAATGTACCCATCGGGCATGGTCAAATCACGGAAGAAGATCGCTTCTGCCCTGTCAATCCCCATTTCCATAAAGGGTGGGTTCAGATACAGGAAAGAAAATGCATCATGCGATAATCGAGCCTCTTCGTAACCACAAGAAATCAGATGGTCTGCATATTGCTTCGCTTCCTCTGCTCTTGTTTTTTCAATTTCAATCCCATATGTGGTTGGTAGTGCACCTTTCTTTTGCAAATCGACTTGAATTTGCTTTAAAACATGCCCTTTCCCCGCACAAGGATCAAGGACTGAAATAGGACTACCTTCTTCCACACGAAGCCGCTTCAAAATATAAGCCATTTCTTCAGGTGGGGTCGGATAATACCCGCCTTTTCTTTCGCTTTCTAATCGAGCCATCGTTTGCCCCGACATAGACGAAGGGAAATCCCCTTGTCTATGAATACAAGGGGACTCCTCCCTTCGATTATTAGATTTTTAAAATAAAAAAAGACGCATATCTTCCTCATTGGGATGATTGCGTCTTTTGGACAACCTTTTAAAAAAAGGGCATACTTATTGCGTTTTAGTGTAACCTTCAACTCTGACTAGCGGTAAATTGAAGGGTGTTACGTACTATACCGAATATTACCGAAATCCAGTATAGAACGGGACCTGACAACTATATGTCGTGCTCACAAAACGTCCATAGCATTCTTTCCTTTACTATCCTCGTCTATTGTGCAACACATAGTGCCTGCGCTATCCTCATCTACATAGGGATCATTTTGATCGGGTTCCCCTAAGGATGTCCATAGCAGTATTCTCTCTTCCTCTTACACCAGTTTCTAACCCGCTAAATGTAAGATTTCTCCGCCTATTCTCTTATATTAAATATCCATCCTCGTTTACTAATGAACGTCCATGGCAGAAAGAGTCAGCAAGAAAGAATACGAAAATACATATATATTCCATTATACTTTTAATTGAAAAATGATTCAATTGGATGGTCGTTAAAAGTTTGTTGCTATTTAACTGATCTTATTAAGATAATGGCCAATCTTCACCTTTATTTATATTGATACCCATCTGACTTGTAACTGTTTCAAGTATCATATTTGCTTCTAAGACACCTCCGCAATAAAAAGGAGAAATGGCAATTGTGATTACGTCCCAGTCATAAAGACGCATTAATTCTTCAACATTGTCTCTTATTACATGCAATGGCTTCAAACATGGTTGGAATGTATCCGAATCATTAAAATAATCGATATCTAGATCTAGTATTGCTGTTCTATCTCCAACTAATTTTTTTACTCTCTGGTGTATATAAATTTAAGAAAGATTCAAGATCATTAAACTTTGAATGTCTATATTTACAATCACTCGGTAATTTTGACAGAATTAGTTCAGAACTAGCGTTGGATTGATTCTGCAGATCTTTTAAAGTCACTACATCCTGTTTGTCCCTGGAAATGTAAAAGACTTCTTCTATCGTACCGCGTGCAAGTGCAGCCCAAATAAAATTATCTATTTGCATTATGTTCGAGGGACTTGTTTGACCTGCTTCTCGATCATAACTCTCCGCTACACTTAAAATTTTCTCTACAGTATTGGCTTCAAGAAGGCCATTTACCAAAACACCATCGGGGCAATCGTCCAAATGGGAATCTACGTGGAAAAGGACCGAACTTTTGTTCAGCCGTCCTTTAAGCCTTTCTATCTCCCAAGCAGCAAAAGCCCAGTTATGATCTCTCATAATGTAAGTTTTCTCTTTTGGAAAATACACTTTCCATTGGATATCTCTTTCCCATTTGATCACAACATCACCTCCCATTTCCTTTAGGATAACTGGATGTTTTCAAAATTGAAGAATTCATCGTTTTTCATGTTCATCCGAAAGTCCCCAAGAAGTATGTTTTTAATATTAACTCAAGCCGGGGATTCCTCCCTGGCTATCTTTATGTTTTAATCAACATGATTTTCTCGCCTTTATATAAGATTTTATTCATTTGTATATTTAACATACTTAAGTTGGATTTGATCCCGATATTTAGCTAACTTATTCAATCTATCTCTAATATCTTGTCTTATTTCTTCGGACAATTCTTCTCGAGCTGCACGTGATTCATCCGTATAACCAGGCTGTTCCCCAAACGGGTCATTGAAATAGTTATATCTGGTTTCTGTCAATGTACTTTGAATATTTATGACTTCTTCTTCAAACTGTTTTACAAGGGTATAGACTGTACCATCAACATCTATTGAGTAATTTAACATCCCTTTTATTGTTATGATTAAATCCGGTATAGGATCAACCCTGCTATTCCTAAACTCCAATAGGCGATTGCTGTTCAAAATATGTTCAAACTGCTCAGTTATTAAATCTAAATTTTTTAGTTTTACAGGAAACACATCAATAAATCTTTCCTTTGCTTGGCGGTTTAAAGTATACCTCACCCCAAACAAGGTCAATCCTCCGCCTATAATAGCCCCTGTCCAGGTGAAGACATCCCCGACGAACGATGCCTGATTTGGAAAGAAGTACATTAACACAAAAGGTATAAGAGCAATATCTAAAACCAACCAAAAAACTATCATCAGCCAGTTAATCAAACGCCGTTCAAACTCAACTTGTTTCATGGAATCACTTGTCCCTTCTACCCTGGTTTAAGTCCGTTTAATAAAGTAATCCATGGGTGCCAATCCCTCACCGCGGATACAAGGTTCAAACCTCGAATTTGTCCTGTTTTAATAGTTATCGCCCATCCTCTATTAATCTACTTGCAACCATATGGATTAAAGTTTTTATTTGAATCTTAACATTATTTTTGTGAAGATATCCAACAAAAAAGACCCGTTTTAAAATATAAAATAGTCGTCATGTTTTATAAATACCTGAATAGAATCTACCAATGAAGATTTATCGCTTTTTTTGAAGAAAATAAATGACCAAGGACGGGCATCCTTGGTCTCCCCTTGAAAATGGCTGGCATCATTGTTATCTTTAAGTTACCTATTAATTTATTTCTATCTTGGTAGTGTCCGAATCCCGATGGACTACTACCTTATTTTTTGTGCTTTTTATATTTATAATTGTACTTCTACTTTTTAAAGCCTTTCTTCCTATACCGATAACCCCAACAATTGCCGCTACTATTAACCCATTGACTATCGAAGATAAATCAATCATTTGTCCTCAACCCCCTATTAGAATCACCAGCCAGTTACAGGGGGGCTAGTTCAAATTTATGTCCTTTGCTTTTATCGTATTCTTCATTTTGTTATTTTATCTATTTTTTTAACTCGAAGGACATAAAGTTTTTCTCTCTTCTATTATTATACGTATATATAGACCTTTTTTTAACAGTAATAGGAATAGAAACACAATATATTGTGGGTATTGTGGACAATTACCCGTATTAAAAAAGAAAAATAAAAACGACCAACAAAAATTACAGAACATTGAATACAAAAAAGGCTACTCACCTTCAAGAATAGCCAATCAGTTTCAAGTTATATTCAAGCTCCAATTCTCTTTGAATAACTCTCCAATCCTCGCTTTCTTTTAGGATATGCGGACGGGAATCCTCTGCCTCTTTAGAGGAGAGATGAGAGTCCGCTTTGCCCGAATCCCCCTTGCGGGGATTACAAGGGCAAATTTTTTGTTATTTTCACTGACTATATGTAATTGAAAATGCTCAATATAATAGATGTTAAATAGCTTTTTGTGCTATACTATATGTATGAAAAAATCTACCATAAAACATGCTCGAACCTGTGTCTACAATGTTAATTATCACATCGTTTGGTCTGTAAAATACCGAAGAAAAGTACTCACTTCCGAGATAGAAGGCTATTTGAAAGACCTTTTTCAAGAAATCGCACAGGAAAAAGAGTTTGAAGTCGTCATAATGGAAGTCGGCGAACAAGACCACATTCACGTTTTTGCTTCTGCTCATCCAAAGATCGCCCCCTCGTATATTGTGAAAATGCTGAAAGGAATTTCTGCCCGTAAACTGTTTTTGAAATTCCCACAACTGAAAAAAAGATTATGGGGCGGTCATCTTTGGAACAGTAGCTTTTACATCGAAACCGTTGGTTCGATCTCAGAAGATGTAATTCGCAAGTATATCGAAAATCAGAAAAAAGGAGATTCGTAATGCTACGAACGTATAAGTTTCGTATTGAGCCAACCAAAGAACAGCGAGAAAGAATAAACGAAACGCTCATGTATTGCCGATGGCTCTATAACGCCTTGCTTGAACAGCGAATTACGGCGTATAAAAAGTGTGGTGTATCCCTGACGTTCTATTCCCAAAAGAAAGAGTTACCTGCGCTGAAAAAGGTGTGTGAAGAGTATAAGGACGTTCATTCTCAAGTCTTACAAAACGTAGTCGAACGTCTGGATAAAGCGTATCAAGCCTTTTTCAGACGGTTGAAGCGTGGCGAAAAAGCAGGATTTCCTCGCTTCAAAGGGATGAATCGCTATCACAGTTTCACGTATCCGCAATCAGGATTTTCACTCGAAGGAAAATACATCACGCTGTCCAAAGTTGGAACCGTTCGAATCAAACTACATCGTCAAGTGCAAGGTATAATCAAAACGTGCACAGTCATCGCTAAAAATGGACGATATTATGTTTGTTTGTCCTGTGAAATGGAAACAAAAACGCAATCAACAGGGAAAAAGATCGGTGTAGATTTGGGCTTACAGCATCTGGCGATCACATCGGATGGTGATTTTTATCATGTCCCCAAGTATTTGCGTAAAAGCGAGCGACAACTCAAAAAGTTACAGCGTATCGTATCAAGGCGAAAGAAAGGGTCAAACCGCCGTAAAAAGGCTGTGGCACTCCTCGCCAAGAAGCATGAGTACATTGCGAATCAGCGCAGAAATAATGCTCATCAGATTTCACGTCAATTGGTCAATCGCTATGATTTGATCGCTTTTGAAGACTTGAAAATCACAAACATGGTGAAAAATCATCATCTTGCAAAGAGTATTGCAGACGCAGGGTGGAATCAACTTGTGCAGTTCACCACTTACAAGGCTGAAAGTGCTGGTAAGCGTGTTGTTCTGGTTGATCCACGAAACACAAGTCAACAATGCTCAAGCTGTGATGAAATTGTAAAGAAAACATTGGCTGTACGGACACATCGTTGCCCTTCTTGTGGATTTGAATGTGACCGGGATGTAAATGCCGCCAAAAACATTCTCAAACGGGCAGTACAACAACTACAAAACGTGTCGTAAGACACGCTAGGCTAGGAACTAGCCTTCGTGGAGAGTGCGACAATAGTCGGCTCGATGAAGCGAGAAGCTCTCCAATTTATTGGAGAGAGGTTCACTACTCTCTAACCGCATATAGGGACCCTACTAACAAAATACAAAATCATAATCTATATTTTCTTGGTAAGGTCCCTATAATAGTCCCCCCATAGGAATGTATGGGGGGATAAACTCTTAAATTTCCTCTTTTATAGCATGAAGCAGCTCCTTTGTAGGAAACCCTGTAATACGGGTGCTACCATTCACATCAAAGCTTAACTCCACTTCTCTTTGTTCAAAATCCTCCAATTTGTAACGGTCGGTCAAAAGATGGATGGTTTGATTATCAGACCCATGCAATCCTTGGCTGGATACCTGGTTGCCCTCAAATCGCCCATCAATTAACACATCAATGTTGCTTAGGATTTTGTTACCAAACTTCAACTTTTCGATTTCATCCCGATAAAACCCAGAAAAGACAACCACTGAAAAACTAAGCTCATGGAGGATCGTTACTAATTTCAGCAAAGCTTCTTGCTGCAAAAAGGGCTCTCCTCCACTGATTGTCACCCCTTCTATATGGGGAGGAATATTTTCTAACACCTGTTCAAGCGTCATTTCTATTCCACCCTCAAGGGAATGGGTTTCAGGATTAAAGCAACCTGGACATTGGAACTTACATCCCTGAAAATGAATGACTGTCCGAACACCAGGACCATTTACGTAAGAGTAGGGCGTAATACTATGAATCTTCATATCTATTACCATCCTCTCTTTAAGATATTCTTATTTTGGTTAACCGTTTGAGTGAAAAATTCAGGTTTTTTCTTTCTTTTTTCTACTGCACCCAGGGCTTCTTCAAATACCTTGGTTGCATCGGTACACCCGATTCCATTAAAGCCCTTCGCCTCCACTGTACTTGTTCCGTCAAGCTTTACGATAATTTCGATCTCTTTCATTTTCTATTCCCTCCTAATTTTCGACTAAGCTATTTTTTGATTTTGAGATAACAGATTCGACCCAATCCGCCACATCAACCGCCAATTCGTCTAAGGACTGATGAAATGGATAGTGTTTTTCGAGAAGAGCAATCTGTTCTTCATCGAGTGAATCCCATAGGGTGGAAAGTTCCCCCATCACAGCATGAAGTGCCTTTAAACGATCAACCAACGCCTGTTGATTTCTATGAATCTCAATGCGCTTCCCCTTAAATTGACGATTATAGTTCCAATCAGGGATTACAAGCTCAATGCCAGGGTTCACTTCCAATACAGATTCAATTTCCTCGGGGCTATCTTCGATCATCCCGACTACTCGATCTCCATAATGGGCCACAAACTTCCCTTTTCTCCGACCACGGGTATGGAGAATCGGCGCTTGAGGCAGCCCATGCTTTTTGATCCAGTGATAACTTACCGCAATGGAGTGGATCGGTCTTGCTGTGAGATAGATAATATTGAATTCACGGCTAAGCTCTTTTACTAAAGAAACCACAGGATCAATCGGTTCTGCTTTTGAAAATAGCAACAACCAATCTATGGGTTCTTGGGTATGAGCAGGATACTGAATCGTATCAATCCCTAGTTTTTGTAGTTCGCAGTTGATATCCGCGACAGTATTGCATAAATCAACAAATATAACGTTTTCCATCCTTTTTCTCCCCTTATAAAGAAAGAGGAATACCTATTAGGCACTCCTCTTGTCCTTTGGATTATCTTACACCTACGGTAAGTTTGATCGAGCCATCTTGCATGACATTCTTTTTCACCAAATAGCCCTTTTTTCTCGCTTCCATGGTAGCAGCTGCTACACCATATTCCTGCAGCAACCTACCTGCATTTTTTCCAATTTCCCGCTCGACATGACCTCCCCACCAATCTGTGCGAATAGCGTAACCATTCTCCGACTGAACGAGAGCAACATCATACGGGCCTTTTAGTTTAATGACATAATCGCCTTTGGTGGTTTGCCCTGCATAACCACGAGCCACACCGTCTTTCATCAGTTCTAGCCCCAATTCTTTACAGGCCATTTCCAAGGCTTGCACATTTTTTAATACGGTTTTTGGTTTGATATCGGTAAAGTGAGACATTTTTATACTCCTTCTCTTTGTTTTTTTAGAATGAAAAAAGAGCGAAACCTACTCCTTCGAGTGGCTAATTCGCTCTTTTCGAATGATCATTCAACAATTTTCAGAAACGCATTCATCACATTCTGTAAATCAGATGGGTGAATCTGCCCTAATTGTTTTAAGATCAATTTTTGTTCGATCGTAAATATCTTATGCGGTCTAGCAAATGATGGTTTCATCAATCCACATTCTTCCCAATTTACGATAGCTACATCTAATTCGTTTATTAGCGACGTTGATGTTATCATCATGCAAATAATATGATCCGTCATACGATTTTGTAGCTCATTAGAAAGGACTAATGCTGGCCGCTTTTTTAAGGCATTTAGCTCATCAGAAAATGGAAACGGAACTAGAATAATGTCACCTTTTTTATAAATCATTATAGACATCATCCTCTTCGTTATCCCAATCTGAAAAAGAGGTTTCACTTAGCTTCAAAAATCCTAATGCCTCCTTTTTTTCCTTTTCTTCGGGTAAAAAAAGGGTTTCAATTAGATTTTTCAAAGCAGTAATCTTTTTGGCATCGAGCTTTTCAATCATTTTAATTAATGCTTCTTTATCGGTCATTAGGATCACCTCACGACCATTATAGCAAAATTCGATCAATAATCATTCCCCTCCCAACACATACGAGGCTTATATTTTTTCGAAAAATTATAGGCTAATGTGACGTTGCACACTGTCATTGCCTTTTGAACCTTCTTTTTCCGATGCATTGCGAGCCCGGTTCTTTGCCCATTCCCGTATACGATCAATCTGCTCTTTCATTGTTTCCGAAAGAGGTTGTGTTTCATTGATCGACATGAGAATGTCCAGTGTACCTACCTCGCGCCCTTCCGCAAAAGAATTGTACATCCCGGAAATAACGGCCTCCTCGATCTCTGCCCCACCAAACCCATTGCTTGCTTTGGCCAAGGCTTTCAGATCGAATTGTTTGGGATCTCGGTTTCGCTTTCGAAGATGAATGGAGAATATCTCCTCCCGTTCATCGGTTTGAGGAAGGTCTACAAAAAATACCTCGTCCCAACGGCCCTTCCTAAGTAATTCAGGTGGCAAAGAGGATATATTGTTCGCCGTAGCAAAAACAAATACCGGTCGTTCCTTTTCCTGTAGCCAGGTAAGGAACTGTCCAAATACTCTTGCTGTGACCCCTGAATCCGTCGAACCGGAAGAAGATAACCCGGCTAATCCCTTGTCGATTTCATCCAACCAGAGTATACAAGGAGAAATCGTCTCCGCTGTTTTTAACGCTTTTCGCATGTTGGCTTCCGACTGACCGACTAACGATCCGAATAGTTGCCCCATGTCTAAACGAAGCAAAGGAAGCCCCCAACTTGCTGATACTGCCTTAGCCGTTAATGATTTCCCTGCTCCTGGTATCCCTGTCAGTAGGACACCTCTTGGGGCTGGTAGACCGTAGGCTTTGGCTTCATCGGAAAAGGATCGTTTCCTTTGGTTTAGCCAATTTTTTAGAACAGCGAGTCCACCGATATCATCTAAATTAAACGTAGGGGCGATGTATTCAAGCAACCCTGTTTTTTTGATGATATTGGCTTTTTCTTGTTGAACCGTTTGAATAGCCTGATCGTTAAATGCCTTATGCTTGACTAGCGCTAGGGCCAATGCATTCTCTGCTTCAGCACAAGTAAGTCCCAGCGCACTTTCAAGTAACTTTTTACGATCCACAATTTCGATGTTTCTTGCGGCAGATTCTAAAAGACCATCCAAAACTTTCCCTAATGCTTCCATCCCCGGTAAATCAAAATCCATTACGGTGATTTCCTTCTCAATTTCTGCAGGCAAATCCACCTTGCAAGAAATGAAAATAAGCTGCCGTCCTTTTGCTTTGGCAATCGGAATGAGATCCTTTAATCGCTGCAAAATTTCCGGATTTTCTAGGTAAAAATGATAGTTTTGGAAGACATATAGACAGAAGTTTTCTCCCTCTTCAGACAGTACAAATTCCAAGGCTGAAATAGGGTCTAATGCTTCATTCTGCTTTTTCTGAATAGGATCGACCCATCCCTTCGTGATAGACCACACTTGCATCCCCAATTCTTCTTCTTTTGCAATCGGAATTAATTCCCTAATCACACGATCCTCTTCATAGGAATGGATCCACAATGCTGGGTAACCCGCTTTTAAATATTCTTGAATTTGTTGTCTCATAATCGAACGGGTGAAGCCATTGACTTCACCCTCTCCCCTCCTCAAATTGGTTTTGGATTTTTTGATTGATCATCTGTTGGAGAACCAATTTACACATGTCTCCATCCAATCTTTCTAGTAACTGAAAAGCTTGAAACTCGCTTCGAACAGTGACCAGTTTTCGATATATCTTGGAAGCCGATTGAATCTTTTCAGGACAAAGGGCTGGCATTTCAATCCCCCCTTACCTACGAAAAGCCCAGGCTAGATATTTGTTATCCATATTAGTCATCCATTGATCAAGAGAGCCGGGCAACATATAAACAAAGGCTGCTAGGATTAAAGCTCCCGTAATACAGTACATGATGACGTTGAACGTATCTTGATCCATGGTTCTAATTTTTGTGTTTAATCTTCTTATCCATTTACTCATCTTTTCTCCTACACGACCCCAGCCCAGTGGCACAAGGAATCGTGCCACCGTTTTATGCCAGGGTGGTAGGCAGAATATAGTCTTTTGGTTATCGTCTAAAAGCGCAGTTGCCTTTGGGCCGTTTCATTGGATTTTCGATCCTTCTTCCGACTTTGAACCGAACGAAGCATCTTCTCAAAGGATAAGGTGGACATTTCCAACTTGCTCAAGTCCCCTGCAATCATCTCCCGATAATCTTTCACAATGTTCATGGCCAACTGGGTATCCTCCACAATCGCGGTAATCTCCGCAGCGGTTAGATCCGGATTATCATGAGCGTCTTTTAACTTTGCAAACGTCTCATTGATTTGGCGAATGGCATTGTGTCGAACCATCTCCAAGCTTTCCTTGGTATTGATGAGAGGAATGAGGTCCCCTTCTCCTTTCTCCACCAATCGGATGAATTGGAGCATTTGAGAAAGCTTTTCTTGATACTTCGAGGGAACAAAATACACGCCCCCTGATGAACGCATGGAAGTAGGCGACATGCTTCGCAAGATGGATAGACACATACTCCGAATGGCGCGCGAATCATGATGGCTTTTGTATTGTTCAAACAGCGAAGCGACTTGTTGGCCTAGACGGTTTCCTTCCTCCGTTACCGAAGCAATACGAAGAATGCCTTCCTCTTTTTCAAGGACAAGAATGGCCTCTTTTTCGGCATATCTTAATCGAGCCCCTTTGCTGTCTACGGTCTCCTTCACGATGTTTCGTTGAATCATTTTCCGATCCGAAACGACCTCACGAACGAGATAGCGATAAAAGACCCCTTCTTTAGAAGAATCCATTCGACACTCGACCGCTTTAGATGCTCGTCTAAACGCATCGGGGATTCGGATTTCAGCGGGCATAAACCCCTCCTCTAATCCGGATTCCACCACATATTCGAGCAAAGTTCCACGGTTAATGAGTTGTTCCCCAATGGAATACCACACCATGAACCCAAGTACTTCGATGTTATTTTTGTCTTCTAGCTGCACGGCAGATAGATCGGCTAAACGAATTCTTGACATTTAGTTTTTTCCTCCTTTAATAAGAAAAAGGCACGATTTCATAATGAAATGAGCCCTTTTCGATTCCTATTTTTTAGGTTTTTAGATTTTAGATAGCCGCACCTAATTTGAAACGATGTACGACCGATTGGACCTCCGGAAAGTAGCGTATGGCACGCTTTTTCAAGAGTTTTCTTCCCCCACTGGGTGTGATGGAATAGTAGTTTATAAACCCTGATTGTACACTTGCTACCCATTCCACTCCGCACTCTGGACAGAACCAGGTTCGTCCCCCTTGGGAAAAACAAGTTCCTCTTACACAGTGGCTAGAATCATTGGGGCAAGCCCGTAAAAACCAAGTCGAGGAAATAGCTGGCAACCATTCCACTCGGATCTTGAGTTGATTTGGGTTTTCTCGAATACGCTTCTTCCTCTTTTTAATTCCCATTTTCGATTCACCCTTTCCACCCTCTTTCGCATGGGAGGGCTATATTACACATGCCCCCATGCCGGGCTGAACAGATTTTAGAAAAGTGGTATGTCCTCTGGATGGATATAACACCTTTTGTTTTCAAAGTGGACTAGATTCGCATTGGTAATCGTAACACCCGATTCGGTGTGGTAATCCCCCCCGAACGTATGGGTAATAGTTCACCACGGTATCCAGATGTTGCGGTTTTGGTTGATCGACAGCAATCAAGGTTCCAACCACGGAAGCATGCACGAGTTTTCGGTTATTGGCAATGACTTTCTGCCTCGCGGTCTCACTCACCTTGAATCGTGCAGATTGGATCAGCACGGATTCCGCATAACAAAGCACCAAACCACTTGTTTCACTTTTACTTTTTGGTTCCGCATCCACAATTGAAAAACGGCCTTGTTGATTGAGGTTGACGTACACCGATACCTTCTGACCCGGACAAATCAAGCGACCTTTGACAAGTTCCATAATCTACACCCTAACTCAAAACGGTAATTCATCGTCTTGGATGTCTTCATAACGGGAACCTGCTACAAAGGGATCGTCCTTCTGAGCAAACGGATCATAGGAATGACTTCCCTGTTGATCGGAACGTCCTCTTGAATTATTTTCGGCTTCTTTTCTTTCTCCTGCAGGAGAGAGAAATTGGACATTATCTGCTACTACTTCAGTAACATAGATACGCTTTCCCTCTTTATTGTCGTAATAACGAGTTTGGAGCCTGCCTTCAATACCAGCTTGTGACCCTTTTTTCAGATAGAGTGGGAACCCAGCGCCTTTCCGTATCTCTACGGTAGGTTTCCAAGAACCCCTCTCAGAACCGTACGTACCCCTTTCAAGGTATACGGCTCGCCAGCCACTCCACTTCGTTAAATTAACCCCGATCCCTTAAAAGATTAATTAATCGAGTTTTCCTGCGTGTAATTTATCGTGACAATCTAGGCACATGACCATTGTTTTGCGATTTCTAGCAATCATAAATTGTTCCCATTGCTTCTTTCCTTTGAGGTCTTTAAGTTTTCTCACATGGTGCACCTCAAACTTGCCTTCCGTAATACCACACCACTCGCATTTATTCGCTTTGAGCCTGTCTTCAAGACTTGTTACTGCCGAATAGAGTAATGTGTTCACGTGAATGTCGACAAAAGGATCTGTGGAGAACTTATTTGACTTGGGAAAACCTTCATTATAGAATTCCCTGAACTGGGTTAGTCCCTTGGAATTCTTAAATGGTATTCCTAGCTTACCTTCAAAGGAAAACTTCTTAGCCATTTTACTCGTCTTAGACTTGTATTTAGTGGCAAGCGTTTTGAGAAAGCTTTGTTTTATGAGCCAGTACGGTCTATTGAGTTTATATACATTACCCGCCATTGAGTAATAATTGTAAAACCCTCGAATTTCCGAATTATATATGCTAACAATTTCTAGGTCATCATTTGCTAGGAATTTGCCCCGTTCCACAGGATACCAATTACCATTTTCGTCAATTTTAATGTATCCGTTTTTCAGCATGAAATCTCTGACTGCTTCATGTGGCATGGATAACATAATCAATCCGGAAGTTGATCTAACAGTTGTACCATCTGTCCGTATTACCTTGCGAACCGATTTGCTTTTACCATCGCTGACATAGATATCATAACCAAGAAATCTAGCCGGTTTGTCGTGATGAGTAATCAGCGTTTTCTCTTCGCTTAGGGTTAATTTCAGTTTATTATCAAGGAATTCCTTGATATCCGCTTTTGTTTTCTCCGCATCCTCTTTACTTCCGATCACTCCAATTAGGAAATCGTCTGCGTACCTGACGTAGGTTAGCCTCTTGAAGTTCTCATCCATCTGGTCGAGGGAGTCAATAGAGGTTCGTTTCAACCCTAGTTCTCTCATCTTGGCCTTCAGGGTAACGATTTCTTCTCCACTTAGGTTCTGATCAAGAATTTTCTTCTTGAGAGTGGAAATTTGGTATTTGAGGTTCTTATATTCCTTGTTGTCTTTCCGTTTAGTACCTTTAACGAAGTTAGTTTTGTACATTTCCATGTATTTATCTAATTCGTTCAGGTAGATGTTAGCTAGTAACGGACTGACGATACCTCCTTGTGGGGTGCCACTATAGGAGTTATGGAATTTCCAATCCTCAAGATAACCAGCCTTCAAGAACTTCCATATAAGTCTGAGGAATTTCTCGTCTTTAATTCTTCTTCTCAATATGTCGATTAGTACTTGATGATCGATATTATCGAAGAACCCTTTAATGTCTCCTTCAACCCACCATTTTGTCCCTCTACATTGTTGGTAAATTTCCCTCAATGCCGTGTGACAACTGCGGTTTGGACGGAAACCGTGCGAGTGTTTGAAAAACGAATCCTCATATATGTGTTCAAGTATACTTCTGATTACTTCTTGGACAACCTTATCGTAAAAGGATGGGATACCTAACGGTCTCTTACCTCCCTTTTTCTTGGGGATGTATTCCCTTCGAGCAGGTTTAGGCTGGTACTGTTCCGATTTCATTAATTCAATAACTCGATCAATCTTATCTAGACTGAATCCATCGATAGTTTGTCCATCGGAGCCTGCTGTCATATTACCTTGACTGGCATATATTCTTCCGTAAGCCATAAGGTAGAACTCTGGGTTATACAGATTTCTATATAGCTTGTCGAAAATGTAATTGGGGCTCTCATTCGCCACCCGACGAAGTGTATCTAAAACTAATCTTGGATTCCTCATGGTCTCACACCATATCCTTTCATGTTTAGATACGAGTAACCTGTCTCCCTTCGCCATGTACGTGGCTTTCCCACGCTCGGACTACTACGGAGACTCTGTCACCATAATGGATATTCAATTGTCAAAACAATATAGCTCCTATAATATAAGAAGCGTTCCACCTTAGGTGATCCCCATTTAGTCATTGATATGATAATTATTGAACTGTTTAGGTTCTCCATTCATCCTTTTAAGTTCTTATGGAACCCGACAGAACCGTACTTGATGAATATATGCCAACTACCCAGACATATATATCGGTTCTCATAACTCGTAAACCACCGTGAGTTATTGGGTGTGCTTGCCCGTCTTGGATTGGAGTTCAAGCAGTCTAGCCTTAACCATGCAGTTCGTTTTTGACTCGACACTCAGTTGCCTTGGGTGTGGTTCCCTCAGACTTGTGCCTTTACCACCATGCTAAGCTCCCCTTTGAGTTTCCTCTCCGGATAAGGTGGTTGTCAACAGAGTCATCAGCTACTCCGACCGCTTAAGCGGCAATCATATCAACGCCGTATGGGCGCACGTAATTGGCACATAACTCTGCGAGTTGTCGCCAAGCCACAATATTGATGAAGTCTGCTTCTTTTTCACCTTGCGCATTTGCGAATTGGCGATTGACGGCGAGTGTCCAAGTACAGACAGCCACACCACTGGGAGTGTATCGCAATTCAGGGTCTTTGGTTAATCGTCCAACTAAAACAGCACGATTGATCATTTTGGATTCCTTTCCCGCTTATCTAAGCGATCGCAGTTTCTACCTTGCGATGAGGCATATTTTCGTAGGTTTCGTTTACTAGGATCTGAGCATCTTCTGCCCAATCCGGTCTTTTTTCGGAGCCGTATACCTTAAATACGTCAGGTAGTAGGTTGTACCCAATTTCTTTCGACTTCTTTTCGATATGGGCTAACGCTTGGCTATACTTCCCCACCTTAATTCCCATCAATAGGGTTTGAAAGGCATGGCGCCGTTGAAGGTCAAGGAAGTCTTGCCAATCTACCCAAAGATTTTCCAATGTCCGTTTGAAATACCCTTTATCCCTTTTCCTTAGCTCATACCAATTCGGCTTACTTCTGTAGCCCATTAAGCGAAGTTGAGCGGTAGTCAATTCTTCGGCTGGATGAGGTTTGTAGGTCCCTTTCTGCCCACGTTCCTTTCGGCGTTCCGCAATCACTTCCGCTTCCGTTTTACCCGAAAGTTTGGCCATGAAGCGAAATACACCGCCAGATTCTTTGCAATACCAACACTTAAACACTTGATCCTGTACGTTTAAGGAAAGATAATACTTTCCTTTTCGGTTGGTATCTGCTAAACAGAAAGGGCATTTACAGAGCACTTCTCTACGGTTTAATGATTTTGGCTCGATGGTTAATTGATATTCTTCAGCAACAGATAGAATATTAGGAAGCATGA
>Ga0180216_1001195_pt1 | contig 23844 bp, 24 predicted proteins | sample eDN3rd37CBELigMG_FD_128879 | JGI IMG/M metagenome (GOLD analysis project Ga0180216, IMG submission 128879) | Enriched Miracle-Growth compost microbial communities from Emeryville, California, USA - eDNA 3rd pass 37_C BE-Lig MG (version 2)... ...
CCTTCCCGGCAACAGAACGCTGTCGCTGGAGCAGCTGCGGACGTACTTGGACCAGGGTGCCCTGCTGATCATGCTCGTGCACGCGTTGGCGCTCGAGGAGCCGCCGGACGACGGCGACCCTTTGGTGGACAAGGCGGATAGCTTTACCGGTGCGTCCCGCGACGGCGTGGCGCATGGCGCCCAGCCGTGTGCACGCTGACCACGCTCGGACGGCACACTCCAGGTGCCGACGTGCAGGCCACTACATTGTTGTCGTGGGGTACGATGCCCCGACCGACCAGTTCATCTACCGCGATCCGAGCGGCGCCCCGCTGCGTACGCCACGCGCTGGGCCGGGGGGTGGGGCGCCCGCCGCCAGTAGCTTTGCCCTAACGTCTGCCGTGACCTGCGCAGGGCTTCTTGACTCTGACGGCGCGCAGCCGCAGGGGCGGCCTATCGGTCCACACACAGCCGGCAGCTGGACCGCGCTCGGAGCTGGCCCGGCACGGACCACGACGTGATCGCCGTGTATCCACACAGTCATGTACAAAGCGGACAGCCATAGTAGACCGGAGCGAGGCGTGCATGTACACGAATGTACAGACGATGTACAGGTTATTGCCGGTATTGAAAGTGCAAGTTCACAAACGTCGCGACTGCTGCACACATATACAGAGGAGTCACGCGGTGCCCACCTTGATCCGCCGTTCCAGCTCGGCGAACGCGTTGAGCGAGGCCATCTCGGGCGAGTTGAGCAAGGTGTTGGCGGCATCCGTCGCCGCTGCGTCCGCGCCGCCGTCCTTGGTCCGCGCCTGCCAGCCGCGCAGGTCCTCGGCGTACACGTCCCACACGCAGTTGGCGCACCCGCTCATGCAGCATGTCGTCGGTGGCAGCGGCGGCTGCAGGCCCGCGTCCCCGCCGGCGTCGGCCCTGGCGTGCGCAGCCCGCTCAAAAGACGCGAGCATGACGGCTTAGTCCGCCGTGGCTGCCACGGACCGGCCGTCCCGCATGCCGACGCACTCGTTCTGGTCGGCTGTGACCGTGCTTGCGGCCTGGGTCTGTGGCGGCTGCTCCGCCGGCGACGCTGGCGGCGCCGGCCGTGCGCGCCCTTCCCGCACCTCTGCGAGCGCCGCCCACAGTTCGTAGAGCGGCTGCGGTGCGGGCGGCGGCTCGCTCTCCTCGTCCTCCTCCACAGCCACGGGCGCCGTCGCCAGTCCTCGTCTCTGCATGCCATGGGCGGCGGCGGCGGCGGCCAGCGGTGTCCAGCAGCGTGCTGGCCGGTTCGCCGCCGCTGCTGCTGCCGTCGCCGCGGTGCGCCACAGCCGCCGCGGCGCCGCCATGGTTTGGCTGATTTCGCGCCAAAACCGCTTCTGCGCCCAAGTCCACCTGGTGCTCCCCAAGTAAGTTCTGGGGAGCACCACGTTCATGAAGGGGCCATTGATGGAACGCCCGTTTTTCGCACGCTGCGCGACCGCATGTCACACGCTGACAACAGCGCCGCAACAACGCAAAGAGCAGCAGCCACACCAGAGGAAGAGAGAGCGCAAAGCCAGCGCCGGCCGGACGACTGGGGCGCACACACGAAGAAGAACACGTCATGAGACACCGTACAGAGGCCGCGGTGACCTACTAGGGCGTCAAAACTACCGCGGCAACTGCGTGGACATCCACGCTGTCGTACGGTCCACAACGGGCTGCGCCATTAAGGGCAACTAAAGAGGTTTCGCCAGGGCGGCCAGACAGGCTGCGGCTCGACCGCGACGATGGCGGACGCGACGCCGCAGCCGTCGTGGTGGCACCAGCTGCGCTCGTGGTGGCAGCGCACCGTGGAGACGAGCCAGCGGCGGCCGACGCGCGACACAGCGACCGAGCGGCCGACGTCGTGGCTGTCGCCCAACTTTCGGACCCACTGGTTGTTCTGGCGGTCGCAGGAGCGGCCGATCTCGGTCGCCCCGGACTTGGGCCGGCGGGAGGGCAGCGACGCCAGCGCGGCGCCCACGACGCCCCCGCGGGCGGGCGCCAGCAGCGGCACCTCGCCGTCTTCCCATCGCTACGCGGTCTACCTCGCGCAGCCGGCCAGCGGCACCGACATTGAGCTGGCCCCGGTGCCGCCGCCCGCCCGCGCGCGGCGGCGGCTCGACTTTGGCGACGGCAGCGACACGGCGACGTTCGAGCCGAGCGTCGACCTGGCCTACCTCGCTGGCGATGCTGTGGAGAGCGCCGCCGTGTCGCCCTCCGCGTCGCCGGCCAAGAGCACGCGCTCGCTGCTGGGCGGCGCGGCGTGGACCGACGCCGTGCAGGTCGCCGTCCACGGCATGGCCATCGAGCCACCGGACGCCGCCGACGGCGACGCCGCCGAGCCGCCGCAAACCGCGGAACCCGACTGGGCGGACTCGGCGGAGGTCCGCCTGGGCTACGTCGCCCACCTGTCGCGGGCGCCGTTCTCCCTGATCGTGTTCTTCCTGCTCTACTTTCTCTTCCAGCTGGCGGACCTGAGCGCCGACCTGGTGGCCACGAGCGACCGGGCCAAGCGGCTGGTGCGGCACACATGCGCGCGAGCCGAGAACGCGACGTCGGCGATCGCGTCGTTCCCGCACGCGGCCGCCGTGCTCATGAACCGCCAGATCGCCGCGCTGGCCAACGGCCTCATTCTCCGGACCTTCGCCGTCGCGGACGACGTGGCCGACCTGCTGCTGGACGTGCTGCGGAAGCTGATTGTGCAGCGCCTGATGGTGTTCACCTGCGTGGGCGACCTCTTCGTCGCGTCACTCAACCAGGCCATCGGGTGGTTCGCCTCGACCATGTCGTTTCGCCTCCTGCAGCTCCGCATCGCGCAGGAGGACGCGGTCGACCGGCTGCAGACCCTGTTGAGCTCGTCCCAGGCGGCCATCAACAGCTTCCTGGCCAGCTACAACGGCGTCGCCCAGACCGTGTCGTCGGCGCTGCCGTTCGTCAACCTGCCGCAGCTCGCCGTGCAGCTGCCCAAGGTCGCCATCCCCTCGGCGGCGACCATCACCATTCCGGATGTCGACCCGGCGCCGACCGTGGAGCTGCCGTCGGCCGCAGTCAACGCCACCGCCGAGCGGCTGCTGGCCGACATCAGCTTGGTGGCGGCGCTACGGCAGGTCGCCGCCGCCGCGGAGATGCTCCTGCGCCAACCGGAGCAGTTGCCAGTGCCGGCGCCCGTGGCCGTACAGTTTTGCTCGTCGTGGAACTTTGCGCCCTGGGATGCCGCGGTCGCAGCCCTCCAGCTTTCGCTCGCCATCGCCATGGCCGTCGTCGCGATCGCTGCCGCCGGCGTGGTCGTCGGCAGTGGCAGCAGCGCGTGGCTCGGCGCGTGGTGGGACCGCTACTGGCGTGGCGGCGGCGGCATCCATGGCAGTGGGCGGATGCCGCCCACCAAGGATGACGCCGCCACCGTGACCGATGGCTCCACCAAGCGGCGGCGCCGCCGCCGCTGCTGCGACCGGACGCCGTGGCGCGCGTTCGTGGTGTACGTGTCGTACAAGCCCGCGTGGATCTGCTGCCTGTGCGGCCTCTTTGGCATCGTCGTCCTCCACGCGCTGATCGCGGCCACGGCGGCCGTCCAGGCCGAATACCGACGCACCGTCGAGCCCGCGATTGAGGTGTTCGTTGCCGACAGCGTCCAGCACGTGAACATCGCCTTGGCCAACGCCACCGACAGCTACGTGCACTCCCTGAACGCGGCGCTCGCCGAGTGGCAGTCCACGGTCAACAGCGGCCTCGACGACCTCCGCGCCACGCTGGCCGCCGCCGAGCTCGAGCAGGACGCGCTCCTGGGCCGCCTCAACGCGGACATGGAGGCCATCGCCAGCAACGCGACCGTCGTGCGGCCGGGCAACAGCGACTGGATGGGGCCAATGGTCGCCACGCAACGGTGCCTGGCGCCGCAGCTCAAGCTGCCGCTACCGTCGCTGACCGCTCTGGCGCCCCCGTACCTTGCGTTCCCCAAGGTCAGCGCCGACGTGCTGCGCGTGGACGCGACGCCCTGGATCGCCGGCGCGCTGGCCGTGTCGGACATCTCCGTGGACGTGCTCGATGCGTACATGGCGCGCCTGCGCAACGCCGCCGTGTTCTACTACGTAATGGCCGCGTGCAGCGGCGGCGGCATCCTCGTGTTTGCCGCCGCGTACGCGCTCTTCGTGTGGGCCCGCCGGCGGCGGCTCCGGGCATCCATGTAAAGTGTCACACATCCCTGTACAGCACGGTTCACCTGTTAAAAAGAGCTGTACAGTCGCGCAGCTTCACGGCGCCTGCTTGAGGACCTTGCGCGCAAAGGTCAGCATCAGGTCGCTCACGACGGCGGGCCGCTCCACTATCACGTTGTGGCCCGCGTTCTCGACGACCACAAACTCGGCCGACGGGCCGAGCCAGCCCTTGAGGGGCTCCATGCCACGCACCGTCGTGACGGCGTCGTGCTCGCCCTGGATCACGAGCACGGGCAGGCTGCGCAGCTGCTCAAAGTCGGCCTGCGTGGGCCACGCCATGCCGGCCACCAGCGCGCGGACGACCCGCGTGGGCGTGAGCTGGTTGATGGCCAGCTGCCACTCGCGCAGCTCCGGCGACGCGGCCGGGTGGTGGATCTGCGTCAGGCCCACCCCGACGGCTCAAGCGGGCGCGCGTGAGTGCCACCGGCGCCGCCGCCCCGGCGCTCCCCCCGGCGCATCCGGCCCCCCTACCATCTGCCGCACGGAGACCGAGTTGGTGCCGCCGAGGCGGTGGTAGACGCGGCCCAGGTTAAGCACCCACAGCGGCAGCGGCGCGATGGCCTTGGCGGCACGCGCCGACGGGTGGACGGCGGCCGCGCCCACGAGCACGACGCCCGCCACCGGCGCCAACTGCTGCGCGCGCGGGGCGAGCAGGGCGGCGAGGCCCGAGCCGTAGGAGTGGCCGACCAGCAGGTTCTGCGCCGTCGCGAACGCCGCGTAGAGCTCCAGAAAGTCGGCCACGAGCTCGTCCGTCCGGTACGCCTGGTCGTCCTCGTGCACAAAGCTGCGGCCGTGGCCGACCCAGTCCAGCGCCACCACGTTGCCGACGCTGCCGTTGCAAGGGCGCAGCAAAGTGGGGTTCGCGGCGGCTTAGACCGGGCGCCGCGCGGTTGAGGGTCTGCAGACACGGGCTCGCGTACGCCTTGAGCGCCTTCAGCTGCGCCTCCCAGCCGTCGACGCGGCCGCCCAGGCCGTGGATGAAGAAGACGGTCACGCTGCTCTCCCGCCGGTCGGCGGGGTGGCGGTCCACGACGACGCGGTGCCGCTTGCCGCGCAGGACGACGCAGTGCGAGTGGGCCAGGATGTAGTTGCTCTCCTTGAACCCTGTCCGTGCGGCCGCGCATCGGAAGCAGTCTGGCGCGGCGTGTGGTTAACATAGCCCGCCTCGGCCTGGGGCCGTGGCCCGACGTCGGCTGGGTGCGCTACCTTGGCCGCTGCCGCGGGCGCTGTGCGCCATCCAGGCGGCGGCGGCGAGGCCGACGGTGGCGGCGACGCCGACCGCGGCGAGCGAGCAGACCCCGTCGGTGCGCATGGTGGCCGCCGCCGGTGCGGGCGTGTAGCTGGGGGCCGGTGCGGGGGGCGGTGCGGGGGGCGGCGTGTGGGGGCGTGCCGGGCGGGGCAGGGCGGCGCCGGGCACCGACGGCGTCCACACGTCGCTCAGCCAGTCGGCCAGCGCCAACAGCATCGTCACAAGTGCGCCGGCCGGCCGACGGAGCCGAGCACCAGCGGAACGCAGCCTCCGCTCGAGCACCCCCTCTGGAGCAGCAGCACCCAGAATCGCACAGAGGCCTCGCGGTAGGATACAGGGCCGCGGGCCGCATGGGCGCCCTCGGCGACCGTCGAGGCACAACAAGGATGCATACGCTGTACACGCACAGACATACACGGACACGGCACGCGACTCACGCCAGGTAGGCGTCCAGCACGGCGTGGAACTCGTCCGGATGCGTCTGGAACGGCCAGTGGGTGGCGCCGGGGATCCGCACGGCGGTCAGGTTCTCCACCAGCTCCGGCAGGCCGTTGTTGATCTCCCACGAGAGCGCCACATCGCGCTCGCCCTGCGGCAGGCCCGGTGCCATCCCTACGCCAAGCGACGCGTGAGCCGCGGGCTCGCACACCCGCTGGGGCCGCGGGGGCGGTCGCCGTACCCAGATGAGCAGCACGGGCACCTTGGAGACGCGGACGTCCTGCGTGCGCTTGCGCCGCATGGCGAGCGCGCGGGCGCGGTAGTAGTTGATCATGGACGTGAGCGCCCCCGGCTTGGCAATGGCTGCGCCGCACGCATGATCGCACCGACAACGGGGCGGGGACAGCGTCAATGGCGAGGCTCGCTGGGCGGCCCGTCCGCCTTCGATGCGCGTCGCACCGTAGAGGTAGCACTCCGCCTCCTCCTTGGGGTAGTCCTTGAAGACGGCGCGGAGGGCATCGTAGTGGTAGTTGCTGAGGATCCACTCGGCCAGGTGCCGCACCTGGAAGAAGAACACGTACGACGACTGCGGCCACCGCGCCCACGGCCACGTTCTCGCGTCGTTAGCGCAGACCCGCCGGTGCTCTCTGTCGTGCTCGGCGCACTCACCATGAGCAGCTGGGGGTAGTAGTAGACGTTGCGCGTCCAGAGCTTGGCCAGCGGCGCGTTCACGACGACCAGCTTGTCCAGGATCTCCGGGTACAGCGCGGCCACGTGCCACGCGACGACACCGCCCCAGTCGTGCGCGACGACGGTGCATGTGCGGTAGCCCAGCGCCGCCACGACCTGCCGGACGTCGTCGGCGAGGATGTCCAGGTCGTAGTTGTCCACACCCACGGGCTTGTCCGAGTCGTTGTAGCCGCGCATGTCCAGCGCGACGCAGCGATAGCGGTCGCTGTACCGCTGCAGCTGCCGGGCCCACACGTACCAGAACTGGCGGCCGCTCCTCACGGGCACACGCACGCCAGCGCGAGCGCGTCAGCGGGGCTCGCGGCGTGGCGCTACGCAGGCACGGCGTCGGGCGCACCTGCGGGAAGCCATGGAGGAAGAGCAGGAGCGGGCCCTCGCCCTTGCTCACGTAGTGCAGGTTGATCCCGTTCACCTTGACGGTGCCGTGCGTGCCGAGCGCGGGATCGTTCACCTTGGCCTCGGCTGCGGCAGGATGCGCCCGGGCCACCGCGCTCTCCCCGGGGCGTGGGCCCGTTAGCAGCCGGTGCGGCGCGGCAGAGCGCCCCGCCGCGGGGCAGGGACGCAGGAGGACGCACCCGTGTGGTACGCACGTGGCTGGCGGCCGGCCTTGTACCGCCGCCAGTAGATCAGCGCAAAGATGCCCGCTTGGAGCGCGGCGACGGTGCCGACGAAGAGCGTGAAGGCGAGGGCAAACACGGCGTTGGCCGTGAGCAGGTGGAACGCGCGCTGCCACGCCGACCGCGGCGCAAAGACGAGCGCGCCGCCGGGCACCGCGCCCGGCACCGCCCGCGCCGCCATGATGACGTCATGTATGACGTCATCGCGATGGCGGCGGCGGCGGCGGCGGCGGCGGCGGCGCAGGCGGCGGCGTGGCGGCGCTGGGCCGGCGACGCCGCGGCGGCCGCGCCCGCGGGGCCAGGAGGGGCGCCGACCGCGTGGTACCTGCCCCGACGCTTGTTCTACCCGCGGCCCGGCGCGGGTCCGCCGTTGCGCGTCGGCCAGGCCGTCCTGGGCGTCGTCAGCCGCGGCACGGCGGATGTCCGACCCCGCGCCGTGGCGTGCCGCGCGTGGCCGTGGCCGGCGGCCGCCCACTACGACGCGGTGGCGTCGTGGCCGCCCGAGACCGTCGTGCTCGGCGACGCGGGCCCGTGGCTGGAAGACGCGGGCGCCGCGCGGGACGGCGGGCCGGGCGCACCGCCGTCGCTGGCCGTCTACGCGCCACCCGCTACCCCGGCGAGCGCGATCTCCGTGCGGTCGGCTGGCCCCGGCAGCACCGCCGACGACCGCGTGGCCGCGGCGGTCCAGCAGCAGCTGCAGGGCCTGTTTGTGGCGCCGCATGCGCTGCTGACCGTGTCTGTGCCCGGCCAGGGCCCCACGGCATGCGAGGTAAGCCGGCCCGCAAGTACAGGAACGGCGTCCATTGGGGACGCTGAAGTTTCGGCGGATTGTTCGGAGTATCGCCTCGTGCAGGTTGTGGCGTGCACCGGCGCGACCGACGTGGCCGACTGCGGTCTGTGGGTGGTTGGGCCCGACACCGCCGTGGCCGTCGAAGGCAGGGACAGCCCCGAACCCGGGCCGGCCACCCAGTCGCTGGAGCGCCTCGGCGACCTGGCTCGGCCGGCGTACGCCGCGCTGCGCCGGCTGATCCTGCTGCCGTTGAAGCATCGTAGCACGCTCGCCCAAAGCCGCCTGCCGACCCCGCGAGGTGCGTGACGTGCTGCGCGGTGGCTGATGCTGGGGCGGCGCCTGACACCTGAGCGAGTTGCCGCGATGCCTTCTCTGCTCTCGCAGGTGTGCTACTGCATGGGCCGCCGGGCGTTGGCAAGACGCGGATGGTGTCGGACCTCGCAGCGGCCTGCGACGCCAACTTGGTAGGACGACGCCAGCGAGCTCCTAACGATGTATAGCCATGGCAGCTAAGCCTCGAACGCGATGGGCCTATTGCGAGCCGTCGCCCCCTAGGTGGTGATCAACGGCGCTGACTGCAGCACCGCCGTGGCTGGCGAGAGGTTCGACGCTGCGACCGATGTCCAACCGCTTTCTGGCGGGCGGTATTGCTCAGGGAAACAGTGGCGTCTTTTTGCCGTCTCTTTGCAGTGAGGCGCTCCTGCGCGAGCGGTTTGAGTACGCCAAGCAGCTGCAGCATGAGTCCGGACGTCCGAGCATTCTCTTCTTGGACGAGCTGGTAGGGTGCGACGGCTCAGACTCAGCGCGGGGCTTCTCGGCCTCACGAGGCCATCGCTTCATTGGCGGTTTGTGCCGCCGGCCGCAGGATGCCCTGTGCCCCCGGCGCGAGGAAGGGACGAGCACCTCCAACCGCCTGGTGGGCCAGCTGCTAACGCTCATGGATGGCACGGCTGCGCGGGGCGATCTCATTGTACGCCGCACTGCCCTCTTATCCGCGCCTGATTCCGACGTCTCACCCTTGACGTTTGATTTGTGCTACCCATGCCAAACCCAGGTGCTCGCCGCCACGAACCGCCCCAATGCGCTGGATCCCGCAATACGTCGCCCGGGCCGCTTCGACCGCGAGATCGCGCTGCCGGCGCCGGACCGCGACGAGCGGCTGGCGCTGCTGGCCAGCCTCACCGCGCACCTGCCGCTGGCGGGCGACGTCGACCTCCCGGTACGCAGCAGCCGCTGAGCGCGAAGCGGCCCGCATCTCGCCGCTGATCCGCAGCGTGTCCAAACCCGTTGCTGGCGACGCTCCTCCAGGCGCTGGCTGGGCTCTGCCCGGGCTACGTGGCGGCCGACCTGGCGGCGCTGTGCCGCGAGGCGACGCTGCATGCCCAGGCCGCTGCGGCGCCAGACGAGGCCACGGACGGAGCCGTGCGCACCGTGCATCACGACGACTTTCTGTGGGCGCTCGCGCGCATCGTGCCGTCGACGCAGCGCGAGACCGTGGTCGCCCTGGACAAGAGCGTCAGCTGGGACCGCATTGGCGGACAGGCCGCCGCGAAGATGGTGTGGCCGCGGTGCGGATGAGGTACCCGCGGGGGTGTTTTCTGAGCTGAGGATGCGTGCTGTATACGTAGTGGCCATGCACCGCACGCAGACCTTGCGCCGCGCGGTCGAGTGGCCGCTGCGGTACCGCGAGACGTTCGTCCGGCTGGGGCTGCGGCCGCCGCTCGGCATCCTGCTGTACGGGCCGCCCGGCTGCAGCAAGACCACCATGGTAAAGGCCCTGGCCGGTACGGCGGGCGCCACGTTCCTCTCGCTCAACGTCGCCTCGGTGTACTCGGCGTACGTCGGCGAAGCGGAGCGGGCCGGTACGAATGACGGTGACGTGCCCGAGGTGCGCGATGGATGCAAGTGCTGAGTGTGGTCCGCAGGTGCCGCCGTGCGTGGCCCGACCGCCGCAGTGCGCGAGGTGTTCAGCCGTGCGCGGGCGGGCCAGCCCGCGGTCATCTTCTTCGACGAGATCGACGCGCTGGCCGGCAATCGCGGCACCGGCGAAAGCGGCGGCGGCGGCAAACGCGACGCCGTGCAGGAGCGCGTGCTCTCCACGCTGCTGAACGAGATGGACGGCATCCAAGGCGCCGAGGGGCTTCTCGTTGTGGTACGCTGTGGTGCTACGCATGCGTCTTGGCGTCCCTCTATCCCATCTTCTGACGGTTCGCTGTGTGTCGGTGTCCGCGATTGGGACGCGCAGGGTGCGACCAACAAGCCCGAGTCGCTCGACGCGGCGCTGCTGCGGCCAGGGCGATTTGATGAGATCGTTCACGTAAGGCCGACTAGTTCTGTCGGGCGATCCCCGGTCGCTGGCGTCTCATGCTTCTCGTGAATGATTAGTCCCGTGCGTGCGCAGGTGCCCGCCCCGGATCTGCAGGGCCGGGCCGACATTTTCCGGGTACATACCCGCCGCATCCCGCTTGCGCCGGACGTGGACCTGCATCAGCTGGCGGCCAAGGTCGGGCGTGGCGTGCTCGCATGTCCGACGTGGCCAGCGAGAGGCTCACCTGTCGAGCATTTGCCAGCAACTCGGGTAGCGCTGCGCAGACCCGCGGCTACTCGGGCGCAGACATTGAGAATGTCTGCCGCGAGGCGGCGATGATGGCGCTGCGCGCCGACTTGGACGCCGCCGTGGTGGTGCGGCCAACATTCCTTTGCCATTGTCCTGAACTTTGGGTTGCAATCGCACTGATGGAAGCGCTCCCCGACGTCCTCCCCTTTGGACTCGCGCACCGCAGCGACCGGAGCACTTTGACGCCGCGCTGGCCGCGGTGCCGTCGTCGCTGTCCATCGCCGACTTTCCGGCCACTTGACTCGTACATAAACTTGTATATGTGTACAGTACATGCAAAAACTCTACAGCTCTATGCCTGTTCGTCGGCGTCTGTGGCAATCAAGTACTCGCTCGTGAGCTCGGCGTTCGCATCGTCGCCGGCGCCGCCGCCGCCGCCGGCGCCGGCCGCACTGGCCTCGGCCGGCACCGCAACGTCCATCGCGGCGGCGTCCCCGTTGGTGGCCGCCTCCGATGCGGCCGCGTCAGCGCGCCCCGCAGCCGACGCTTGTACGGGTGCCGCCGCGGCCACCTTGGTGCGGCCCTCGAGCGCCGCCTTGGCGCGGGCCTCCGCGGCCGCCTGCCGGTCCGCCAGCAGCTTCTCGACCGCGGCCTGCCGCAGCGCAAGCGTCTCCTGCTGCGCGGGCAGCAGCTTTTTGGGCAGCCACAGCAGCTTCGGCTCCGCCTCCGTCACCAAAAACTTGGCCTCCCGCGTGTGCTGCAGGCGCCACGTCGCATTCTGCGCCTCGACGACGCGTCACATCCACGGGGACGGGGGATTAGCGCAGGGGGCTGGCATGGGCCGCGCGCCGCAACCACCGCGGCCGTACCATCTCCTCGGCCTGCCGCTTCTCCGCCGCCAGCCGTTCTTCGCGGAGCTTCTGCTGCCGCTCCTCCTTCTCCCGCTGTGTGCGAAGGATAAGCTCCTCTCGCTCCTGCTGCAGCTTCTGCTCCTGCTTTTCCCAAATCTCTTGCCGTTTCAAATCCTGCCCCCGTAAAGCAACGGAGACGAACGGTCGACGCGGGCAGTTAGCACATCGCCCGCGGTCTCTGATGTGGGGACTCGCACGGCACGCCACCTTCTCGGTCGGCTTCTCGTTCACACGGCTCTGGAGGGTTCCCATGAGCATGCCAAAGAGGCGCTTGCTCCGCGTCGCCGCCTGCGGGTCGTTGGCTGGCTCGACCTTGGCCTTCTTCACCACCACGGACGCCGGCTGGCCCGCGGGCCGTCCCGCGGCCTGCTCGCCGTCCGCCGCCGCCGCCGCCGCCGGTTGGTCGTCGGCCTCGCGCACCGGCTCCTCCTCGGCCGCCCGCTTGGCCCGCGTCGTCAGGCCGCGGTCGTCCTCGCGGGACCCGCGGCCGGCGTCGCGCTCGCGGTCCCGCTCGCGGTCGCGGTCGCCATGACCGCTGCTGCGCTCGTCCTCCCGCCGGCCGCCGTCCCGGTCGCGGTCGCGGTCGCGGTCGCGGTCGCGGTCCTCACGCCGCCGACTGTCGCGGTCGTCGTCGCGGTCGTCGCCGCGGCGCCGCCGGCGGTCGTCGTCGCCCGCCATCCTTGTCCAGCTGTGGTGTTGGCGGAGCACGAGGAGAAGCAGGATAGGGGAGCCCTCCGCCTTTTCGGCCGACTCAATATTATACAGCCTGTTGACGAGCACGCACACAGCCGACGCGCCTGCCTGTCGTGTGGCTGCTGCTGCTGCTGCCGCCGCCGCTGCTGCTTCTGCTTCTGCTGCTTCTGCTTCTGCTTCTGCTGCTGCTGCTGCTGCCGCGGTGCCGCGGCGTCCTCGTCTTCGTCGTCCTCTGTGGCTCACGTGACTTCTGAGGCACGTGTAAGTAGCCCACGTGATTAATACACACACGTGACTTACTTGCACGTGACTGGTCGTGATCTGCTGCTAATATGGGCAACCGTCTCCGTCCATGTGGAACGCTGGCGGTGCGTGCCGTGGATGGCCACGCCTGCGTCGCCCATACATGGTGGGGCCCTATCACAACTAGAGCGCACCGTACAGCGTGGGCGTGTTAGGAGTGTTCGGGCGTAAGGAGGCGCGCTCCTGTTGTTCGTACTCGGCATGGAAGGCACGAACGGGGGCATGTTACCATGTTTAGTAACAAAGCACGTGCCCTGTCGAGGTTAAAAAACGGCAACCGACGACGACGACGACGACGACGACGACGACGACCGAGGACGGTGTGCGCACCGCCGCCGCCGCCAACGCCGCCAGCGCTGCCGCCGTCGCCCAAGGAGACAACGACGACGACGCCCACCGCGATCGCCGCGACGACAACGGCAGCGTCAGCGTGGCTCGTGTTTGATGCGCGTTTCCTCGTTGTGCCGTTGGTGTCAGTGGGTGGCATTCTCGCGCTGTGTTTTCTTCCTGCGTTTTTTTCCGCCTTCTCTCGCTCGTAGTCGGTAGATCCGCCGCACCGCGGCGACGAGCGACCGCCGCCACCATGACGGTCGAGGAGCACGCCAACGACGTCGTCGGCGCGCAGCCCGAGGCGCCGCCGTCGCTCGTCGGCAGCCTCGTCCGCTTCGTGAACGGCTTTGTGTACCTCTTCTTTGCCCGCAAGTTCATCGCCCACCGCGTGTTTGGCCTCGCGTACCTGATGCAGTACGCCGCCGTCATGTACCTCTACTTTGCCGACTACGAGGGCCGCTTCCTGGGGTCGCCGCTGCTCATCACGCTCCCTGTGACCGGCGTCATCCAGTCGTTCACCGCCATGTACTACTTCTCGTTCCTGCCCAAGAAGCAGAAGAACCCCGGCTACACCACCGCCACGAGCACGCTCTCGTACAACTTTGTCAAGGAGAACGCCTTCTACTCGCTCATTCTGCTCTTCGCCTGGCTCTACACCAACGACGCCACGTACCCGCTGCTCAAGCGCGCGTGGCCCGTCGAGGCGCTCTTCGTGTTCTTGCCCTACACCTGGCGCCGCCTCTTTCCCAAGACCTCCTTGCGCGACTCGTTCGAGGCGACCGCCCGGACCAAGGGCTGGCTCCGCTACTACTTCTTCGCGGCGACGTGGCTCACCAAGGCGTTCTACCTGTGGGCCAAGCACTACATCGGCTTCTACCTCAATTACCTCCGCTTCTTCGACCTCGTCACGCCGCAGGACCAGCGCGAGCTCTACCTCCTGTACATCTTCTCGGGCTTCGCGACCACCATCGCCCTCTTCCTCCACACCCTGCGATTCAAGCGCTACCTGCCGCCGCAGGTCAGCTTCTCCATCTACGTCGCGTCGTACTTGTGCACCTTTTACTCGTACGCGCAGGTCGCGCACGTCTTCGTCGCCTATTGGGGCTTGACCGCCGTCACCTTTGGCGGCCTGCTCGTCAACCTGCTCAGCATCAACTACCTGGGCAACAACGTTCTCTTCGACGCGTACCAGACGCTGGTCATGGTCGCGGCCTACACCGGCCGCCTGCCCCTGTGATGGTCGACGCGCGGCGTGCCGGCCATGGCAGCTGGCTCAGTAGAAGATTTGCTCGCGTCTTTTGGTTGGCTGCACTGTCTTTCCCTCGTCATTTGCGCTGTCGTGCGCTGTATTACTCGTAGTGCTACGTAGTGCTACATGCTGTACATTCTCATTTTTGAAAACTCTATACAGCGAAACCTGGCTACACGCTCGGCGACGCCTTGGCCAAGATCGTGACCTGCTCCGACAGGACGGGCCACACTGGCGCGACGCGGCTCACCACGCCGGCCAGCGCGCGCACCGCCGCTGCCAGCGCCGGCGGGGCGCGCGCGTCCGCTTCGGCGGCGTTGGCCGCGCCCGTCACGGTCATCAGCACGTCGCGGTACACCGCGGCCGCGGTCGGGCGGCCGCGCTGCACGTGCGAGAACGCCAGGACGTGCGTGGCCGGCTTGAACTCGGGCGGAGCCGGCGCGCCGGTGGCGTGCACGAGGTGCGTGTACGCTGCGTAGTCGCTGAGCTGTGTATGGCTCTCGTTCTTTGAGTACCTGCGGGTGGTCGGAGGACGCACGGAGAGAACGGCGCGAACGTCAGTAGGCCGGGCCGCCGCGCTCTCGTGGCCGCCAGCGTGCGGGACGCACTGCCAGAACGGCTCTCGCGCCTCCAGGTAGCGCGACGCGCCCGTCATGCACGTGGGTACGTCCAGATGGACGTAGGCGTCCGCTGGAGTGCCCACTCACGGCACGTCATGGCAAGCATGCATGTTATGTTAGCCGCACGGCCGGGCTGCATGGCCGCCGCCGTGCACGCCCGCGTACTGTGTCCCGCCAAGACGGCGGGGAGCCGCTGCACGGCGGCGCCGCCGGGGTAGTTCCACATCGACACCCAGACCAAGCCAGCGGTGAGGACGGCCGAGGCGGCCAGCATCGCCAAGGACGCCCACCAAATCAGCCGATGCACCACGCTGTGGCGCTGACGCCGATGCCTGCGCCGTAATGCGTGCCGACATCGGCCAGGTGCAACGGCCCGTGAGCGGCCGCACGACATGGCACGAATCGCGTTCTTCTCGTGGCATGGCCGCACCAGTGGTCCAGCGCCGTGGCAGCGGCGATGTTGACCAGTGGGACGGCGTAGATGACAAAGCGCAGCTCCTTGTGTGGCAGCCACGAGTAGGCGGCCACAAAGATGGCCGCCGGCAGGAGGACGCGGCGCACGGGGGCGTTGACGACGGCGCCCACCGCCCCCAGGGGCAGCGCGGCGAGCAGGGCGCGCGGCAGCGCGTTCGTCAGGTACCAGTGGAACGGTTGCGTCTACGGAGGACGGGCGGACGTAACGATGAATGAGCCACGCGGTTAGCGGCGGTCGCCCCGGTGGCGTGCGCAACGGAGAGCACGCGCGGCGTACGCCCCATTCGTGGCTCTTGTTCTGCACGACGTTAAAGTACAGCACGTCGCCCTCGGGCCACAGCCACCGCCGCCAAAAGTACGAGTCCACCAGGACCGTGAGCGCTGCCACCGCCCGCCCCGCTCCGCCCCGCCCCGTCGGTGGCTTCGACCATGGATGAGCCGGGGGCTATTTGCGGCGTTAGGCGGCAGCAGCGGTTCGCGGCCGCACCCAAGCTCGCCACACCGGCGATGACGCCGGTGGTGACGCCGCGGGCAAAGTCGATGCGGCCGTACAGCCACTCGAGCGCAAGGATGGGGCCCGCCAGGAGCACCAGCTCGCCGCGGAAGATGACCGTGGCGACCGCGAGCCACACGATCAGCTGGCGGGTCTGGCCGCGCAGCCACGCCGCGTACGCCAGCAGCACTGCCCCGCGGCGTAGACGGCTCAGGACGCACAGCCACGGTGGTCAGGAGCGAGCGCAATCCGGTGCGTGCGCCCGGACGCGGGCAGCGTCCGTACCCAGCACGAGCGCAAAGGTGTTGGGCAGCGGCCGGCTGGCGTAGAAGAGAAAGTGGAACTGGACGACGACGAGCACCGCCATCCAGCGCGCGACGCCGGCGCCCAGCGCGCTCCCCCGCACGGCCCGCCGCAGGTTCGCGTGGGCCGCCACCACCAGCAGGCCCAGGACCGCGCGCACTGTGCAAGTTGTCCGTACAGCGTCGCAACGGCGGGATGTCTCGTCAGTGCTCCAATGTGCGACAACGTGCTCGAAGCGCCCGGCCCGTACCGGCCACTTGGGTCGCCAGCTTGGTCGGGCCGATGGCGAGGAACCGCGCCGGCCAGGCGAGCGCCGCCACGACAATGGCGCCGAGGAAGGTGCGCGGCACGACGCCCGGGAACTCGAGGTGGTCGTACTGTGCGCCAAGCCGCTGGCGTGAAGCAGGCGCTATCGCGTCAGCGGCGAGCGGACCAAACTGAGGCCGCGGCGCCGCCGCCTGCGTACGCGCTCAATGTCGCCGCCGTGGAAGAGGAGATCGTGCGTAGCCTGTCCGTGTGAAACAACCAAAGGAGTGGAGCGACTGGAATTCAGCCGGCGTCTCGCCTGCGACGCGCCCGATGGCCGGCGGCCTCACCTGGAGGTTGAAGCTTTCCTCGACCTTGGTGTAGGGGCATAGAGCGAGGTGCACGAGCATGACCAACGCCACCAGCAGGTCCCAGCGGTCCGCCATGGCTGCAGCTCGCGAGGTTCGCCCCGACCGGCGGCCAGTTCCGATCCCGCCGTTGCTCGACCAGCCGCCGAGCCGTCACCACTGTGCCCGTGGGCCCTTTCAAAAGTTGCTCGCCCCGCTACAACGTCTGTCTTGGTTCTCTGCCGCTGCGTCGTCCGCTGCGTCGTCCGCCTGCGTCGTTGGCCACGGCCGAGCGTCGTCCGCTGCGTCATCCGCCTGCGTCGTTGGCCACGGCTGAGCGTCGTCCGCTGCCTCGTCCGCTGCGTCGTCCGCCTGCGTCGTCGTCCACTGATCCCGTGGCCTCTGCGTCCGCTGCGTCGTCCGCTGCGTCGTCCGCTGCGTCGTCCGCTGCGCCGTCCACGTGGCCATAAATGACGTCATCGCAGGCAGTGGGTGCGGTGCGGCGCCGCTGGTGAAGCGCGCGAGCGTTGAGGGACGACGGACGCGACGGCGCCACAGCATAGAGGGAGAGAGAGGGAGAGAGAGAGAGAAAGGCAGAGCAGGAGACGCAGAAGAAGCAGGTGTGGTGGAGTGGGAAGGTGCAGCGTGAGGAAGTGACGCAAGCAGGGCCAGGGACTGGGCTGCCGGTGGAGCCAGTGTGACTTGTGGTGCCGCGGTTCGCACCAGCCAAGAAACGACGCCGGCTGGCAGTACGGGCGACACGGCCAGAGAGGCGCGAGGGAACCTGAAAAGGTGTCCTGAGCCCGTGAGGAGCAGGGAGTGTTAATTGCGCGATCCCAGGCCGGCTTGGCTAAAGTTCCAATGCTGCCGGGTGCATCCGCCACGGTGGCGACTAACCGAAGCCACCCGTCCTGTCCAGTGGCCGACCCATGAACGCACAGACTTGACCAGCCGGACGTTCACTCACACGTTAAGCATCAGCCTGGACTGGGCAAGCCGTAGGCGACGTGCAGTGTCCGGCCTGGCCCCGTTTCCTACCTGGCTTACCACGTCCAGTCGTCTGGTTGGGCCCACGCACCAGCGCGCCCACCATGGCGGCACCCTCGGACTGGAGCGATCGCGAGCACCCCGACGTGCTGTGCCTCTTTGACGTGGACGGCACGCTGACCCCGGCCCGCCGCGTACGACGCATGGCGCCCACAAATCGCGAACGCACAGATTCGCCTCACCACCAAGCTTCGCGTGTGTGGACCACGTCACAGTTTGTCGAGCCCGAGATGCTCGAAACGCTGCGCCAGGTGCGCCGGAAGGTCGTCATTGGCTTTGTCGGTGGCTCCGATTTGGCCAAGCAGAAGGAGCAGCTGGGCGAGAACGGTACGGGTGCGACGCTGAGCCGGACTGCACGTCTCCTCTGCTCAACCCCCACTGCACACAATGGTGCTGCCCATACCACGCCGACAGTCCTGGACCTGTTCGACTTTGGCTTTGCGGAGAACGGCCTAACTGCCTACCGGAAGGGCAAGGTGCTGGCCACGCAGGTACGGCAGCCATTTCGAATGGCTCGCCGGCTGGGCGCGCCGCTAACTGACTTTTCCACCGGCCCGCTGGCCGTCGCTGCGCACGCAGAGCTTCATCGGCTGGATCGGCGAGGAGCGGTACCAGCGGTTGGTCAACTACATCCTCATCTACATTGCCAACCTCAGGATCCCCAAGAAGCGGTGCGCACACGTCGGCGCTTCGCTACGTCCGGGCGCGCGCCCTGACGGGACCTCTTTGCTCGGCCGCGGTTGCGCTCCATCGGCGCCAGCGGCACCTTTGTCGAGTTCCGCAACGGCATGATCAACGTCTCGCCCATCGGCCGCAACTGCAGGTGCGGCGTGGGGCTACCCCCTCGGCGGCTCGGGTTTCTTCTTCCGCTGACATTAGTGACACACACGTCCTGCGTCGGTGTCGTGGCGCCGACAGCCACGCCGAGCGCGACGAGTTTGAAAAGTACGACCTGGAGCACGGCATCCGGCGCAAGTTTGTCGAGGACCTGCAGCGCGAGTTCCCCGACTACGGCCTCAAGTACTCGATCGGTGCGTTGGCCCCCGGGGGGTGGGGGTGGAGGGCACGTGGCCGAGGCGGCGGCGACATATCTCCTGATGCGCCATGGCATGGTTCCGGCGTGTTCGCTGCGCACAGGCGGCCAGATCTCGTTCGACGTGTTCCCGGTGGGCTGGGACAAGACGTACGCGCTCCGCCACCTCGAGTCCGAAGGCTTCAAGACGATCCACTTCTTTGGCGACAAGACCTTTGAGGTGCGCGCCCGACTGCGCTCGGGCGGGGGTGCGCTTCCCCGTTTAACGGCGCGCCGTGCGGTTCGCTGGCTGGTGAGCCGCGCTAGGGCGGGAACGACTACGAGCTCTACAACCACCCGAGCATCACGGGCCACAGCGTCGCCACGCCGCAGGACACAATCCGGATCCTGCGCGAGCTCTTTCTGACCAAGTGAGCCGCTCCGTGGCGTGTGTGCGGGAGCTGACATGGACCTTCTTTGTCCCTGTACCATCGTCGTGCTGCTCCGTTGATTTGTTGAATAGTATAGTTCGTACAACAGCAAACAAGCCAACTACACACAGTCCGAACTGACCGAAAAAGTGGGGGAATTAACGCCGTGCGCCGGCCGAGGGGGGACCGGACGGCTCCTGCAGACGGGGAAAGTGCCTCGCGCGCGAATTACAAAATGGTGCACTTGGTCTTCTTCGGGCCGTCCTTTGGCCGCTCCAGCACGGCGATGATGGCCTCGTCAAAGACGTCCTTGACGTTGCGCTGCTTGTACGCCGAGCACTCGATGTACTTTACTGCGCCCAGTTGTGCTGCGAGGGCCTTGCCCTGCTCCTCGGTGATCGGCCGCTGCTTGCTCTTGGCGAGCTTCTCGATGGTGGCCCGGTCGTCCCGCAGGTCGGACTGCGTGCCGACGATCAGGAACGGCACGTTCGGGCAGTGGTGCTTGATCTCGGGGTGCCACTTCTCCTTGACGTTCTCGAACGACGGCGGCGACACGACCGAGAAGCAGATGAGGAAGACGTCGGTCTGCGGGTACGACAGCGGGCGCAGCCGGTCGTAGTCCTCCTGGCCTGGGAACGGCGTCCGCGGCAGCGGCGGCCCGGTAGATAGACGGAGCAATGGCGAGCGGTCAGCAGAGCGCAGGACGGCACGGCGCGGTGCCGCGGGGCGGCGCACGCACCGGCGGTATCGAACAGGCCGAGCGTGTACGGCTCGTCCTTGATCATGACCGTCACGGCATAGTTGTCAAAGACCTGCCACGGAGACACCCGTCGCGAAAGTAGTGCGCTGCCGGTAAGTCCCGCGGTGCCGCGTGGTCTGTGTAGGCGTCACAACGTCCGTAGTCACGTACGGTGGGCACGTATTCGCTCGGGAAGCGGTTCGTGGTGTACGAGATCAGCAGGCAGGTCTAACGGCACGATGCGGCTGGCGGAGGCAGGAATTCATCAACAAAACGCGCGCCTACTGCTCCTTGGGAGGCGGTCGCAGCAGCGGCGTACCTTGCCGACGGCACCGTCGCCGACGACGACGCACTTGATGGTCTGCATTGTGGAGGTGGCGGCGACGCTCGCCAACGGCCAAGGCGCAGCAGCACGAGAGGACGCGAGCGGGGAGCCAAGCGAAGACACCGCAGATGGAAAGCCGGCGCCTGGAGCAGCTCCACCACGCGAAATCCGCAGAGGGAAGCAGGTGTCAGCGGGTTCACTCGGGCGAACAAGTGCGCGTGCACGGCGCGAAAACAAGGGTGGCCAGGGGGTCATCGCCCGAAGGGACAACGGAAGGCGCTGGAACGCCCGGAACGCAGCTAGCTATGCACACGGCGAGGGGGCCAAAATCCAGCACCAAACGCTCACAGCAGTCCATGCCCGTTCTCCCGCATGCCTCGCTGGCAGCCTGGTCATCCATCAGGGTCCATTCACATAGTTGCCGTAGCGCGCTCTCCCCTCCACATTCTTTTGTGGCCGACCACCGCGCACTCTGCATCCTACGCTGCCGCCCGAAGAGCCCAGCGTCCGCTGCCGTCGCAGGGGCGAAGCGACCACGCCACCACTGCACCGCCTGCTCGTGCACGCAGCAGAGCCAACAGCCCGCACACGTGCTATGCGTTGCGACGCAGCGCATGCACGCCGCGCGCGATGTCGCACACAGCGCACGCAAAGCAGCACGGGCAGCAGCGGCTGCGTGCATTCTCCGAGCGGGCCACGCGCGCGGCGCAGGTTCGGCCGGGCCGCGCCACGCCAGGCCGCGCCACATCACACAGCCAAAACACGCACGAGGCGCGGCCACAGGAAGCGGCTCACGAGGATTCTCGCTCCCTCCCGCGCAACCAGGAGCACCGCGTGCACCGCACCGCACTCTCCGCCCTCCCGTGCTGTGCTGCCTCCACGTGCGCTCCATCGTGCGCGCTCGCCCTCGCCGCGCCCGCGGGACGCGAGGTATGCGCTGTCGCCGTGTGCGCCATCCCCGCCGCGTCCTCTGCCGTGCGTTCGTCCCACATGCGCCCCGCCCGCATGCGCATCGGCATCCCCGGCGTCGCCTGCTGCGTCGCGTGGTGTGGTTGGCGTAGGGGGTGGCGCCGCGGGGGAGGGCGATGGCCTAGGGCGCACCGGGCGCGCACGCACCTGCGTCGACCCGCAGAAGAAAAAGCGAAGAATGGAACTGACGGCGCGTGCCAGAAAGCGGCAGAACAGCGGCAGACGAGCGGCAGACCGCGCTCTCACGCAGCGGCAGAAGCGCGGCAGAAGGGCTGGAAGCGTGGCAGAACAACGGCAGAACGGCCTAGCAAGGCAGGGTGGAATTCCGGCAGAATCATTTGAACGGCAGAACCGCGGCAGAACCGCGGCAGACGCATAGTGCCGCGCAGAGCACCGCCCGGGGCAGAACAGCGGCAGAACGGAGGAACACTCCGTCGATTGGGGCGGAATCGCGGCAGACTGTCGGCAGAACAGCGGCAGAACCGCGGCGGACATCAACAATTCGGAGGAACCGTTAGGATGGGGAGCACCACCTATGACGTCACGCAGTTGATGACGTCATTGGGCATCGGCGGGGCGGAGTGCGGAGTGCGTGGAGGAAGGGCAAGGGTGGCCTCGCCTTGTCCGCCCGTTGTTCGCCGAAACCCGCCTCGAACCAGCCCGCAAACCGCCGGTCTCGTCTGTTTGGTAGCCGCGACGGTGACCAGTTCAGGCAGCGGGCCGGCGTCGCCCGGCCAACGCGGCCGTGCGGCTGGCCATGTTCTCGACCGAGGCGCGGCTGCGCGCGCGGACAGGCCACAAGGGCACGCCCCGCCGGCAGTACCTGCAGGACCTCGTGGACGAGTTCCAGAACACGGCGAGCACCCGTGCGTGGCCGGCGGCCGCGCCAGATGCGATCTCGCTAGCTCGCTGACGCGCCCAGACGAGTCGCGCCTGGTGGACGGCGCTACAGAGGCCAAGCTCCAGATTCTGTGCCACCTCGCCAACTTTGCCTACGACCCGATCAACTACCAGCACCTGCGGGACCTGAACGTGATCACCCTCTTCCTTGGTGCGCTCGGCGCCGCAGCTGGCCGGGCTCCTTTTGCAACGGGCCTGACAGGTTGCTCGCTACGGTCGATCCGCAGCCCACGCCCCGCGCCAGACTGCCTCACCGAGGCCGACCAGGATCCGCGGTTTGTCGAGTTTGCCATGGCCGGCCTGTGCAACCTCGCGCTCGGTGCGGCAGCGCGACGGCGCGTGCGTGCCGGCGCCGTTCCCCTCCGGCTAATGCCCTTTCGCCGTGGTCAGTCTAGGGTGGCCGCCGGCCAGACAAGGCCAACAAGGATATCATTCTGCGCGAGGATGGCATCCCGCAGATCATTGCCGGCCTCGCGAGCCCCAACGCACACGTCGTCAAGTCGGCGATCACGACGCTGGACTTTCTCATGAGCCCGTTCAATGCTCACCGTACGAGGCCCACGCCTTGGTTCCCGGGGGCGACGGCTGCGGGAGGGACTGACTTGATCGCGCGGTGCCTATGCATGGTCGGCGGACGGCAGTGATCAAGACGCCGGAAGTCTACGCCAGCGTCGCCCAGCACCTGGCATCGTCCGACCCCTGCCTGCGCAACCTGGCCACGATCTTCCTCTCCACTCACTTTGCGCAGCCCGGCCCGAGCTGACGCGCACGGCCCGGCCGACCTCGAACTCAACAGCCGGCGACATCATCACGCAGGTCAGGCACGCCCGCTCCGCGCACGCCGACGGACACGAACAAGGGCGGCGTTCCGAGCCGATGAAAAATGGCCAACCGGCTGGTCTGTACGAGGCTCCATTGCCCGTGACGACCTGTACATGCCAATGGCCGACGCCTGCACGATGCGATTGCAGAAAGACTCAAAAAAGGAGGCCGGGCATGGTGGATCCAAGGATCACGCCACGAAGGGCATCGCCTGCGTGTCACGGCCGAAGCGTCATGCGCCAGGTCGGCGAGGTTGGCGCAGAAAGGCTCAGCGCGAAGACACTGAGGCCAAGCGCATCCGCCTGACTGTGGCCGGGCAGCCGGTACGGCGCGAACGCTGCGCCAGGTCGCCTCCGGTAGCGTTGCTTCGCGTGCACAGTGCGAATGCGCATCGGGTAATGCCGGTGCGTCAGCCATTGCTGCCAGCGCGGTAGTGCTCCCGAGCTTGGGCGAGGTACTGCAGCAGCAGCTCGCGCGCCACCAGGTGGTCCAGCCCGTGCGCGCGCATGGCGCCCGCCTTCATGCCGGCGCCGTGCAGCGCCTGCTTGACGTCCTGCGTCGACAGGCGCTCGTCCAGCAGCACGACGCTCGCTATGCCCAGGCCGTGCGTCGGGTTCAGCAGCGTCCGCAGAAACTTGAGCGTGCGCAAGCACTGCTCGCCCTCCTGGCCGCTGAGCAGCAGCGGGTAGCCGACGACCACGCCGCGCACCTGGCGCGGCTGCCACGCAGCCTTGAGCGCGGCCACGAGGTCGCCAAAGTGGCCCTTGTCGCGGCGCAGCGGCGGGCCGTCAAAGGCGGTGGCGTCGTGGGGGCCCCAGCTGGTCGCGGCGCCGACGTGGACGGTGCCGACGTCGAGGGCGCCGACGGCCTCGTGGCGGTGCGCGCGCGCAAAGGCCTCGACGGTGCGAAGCGGCAGCCCGCGCTTGGCGTCGGCAAGCGCGCGCGCAAGCGCCTGCTGCGCCTGCTGCGCCGCCGCCTGCGCGGCCGCCGCCACCACCGCCGCGGCCGCGGACGAGCGAGC
>Ga0180216_1001198_pt1 | contig 23805 bp, 23 predicted proteins | sample eDN3rd37CBELigMG_FD_128879 | JGI IMG/M metagenome (GOLD analysis project Ga0180216, IMG submission 128879) | Enriched Miracle-Growth compost microbial communities from Emeryville, California, USA - eDNA 3rd pass 37_C BE-Lig MG (version 2)... ...
CCGGCGACGTGTTCTACCTGCACTCCCGCCTGCTCGAGCGCGCCGCCCGCGTCAACGCCGAGTACGTGGAAAAGTTCACCAACGGCGCCGTCAAGGGCAAGACCGGCTCCCTCACCGCGCTGCCGATCATCGAGACGCAGGCCGGCGACGTGTCCGCCTTCGTGCCGACCAACGTGATCTCCATCACCGACGGCCAGATCTTCCTCGAGACCGACCTGTTCAACGCCGGCATCCGCCCGGCCATCAACGCCGGCATCTCGGTGTCGCGCGTGGGCGGCTCGGCCCAGACCAAGGTCATCAAAAAGCTCTCCGGCGGGATCCGTACCGACCTGGCGCAGTACCGCGAGCTGGCGGCCTTCGCGCAGTTCGCCTCCGACCTGGACGACGCCACCCGTCGCCAGCTCGAGCGCGGCAAGCGTGTGGTCGAGATGCTCAAGCAGCCCCAGTACCAGCCCCAGCAGGTCTGGGAACTCGCAGTGTCCCTGTATGCCGTCAACAACGGCTACCTCGACGACCTCGAGGTCGGCCAGGTGCTGCCCTTCGAAAAGGCACTCAAGGACTACCTGAAATCCAAGCATGAAGCCCTGATCCAGCGCATCGAAGACGTCAAGGAGCTCTCCAAGGACGACGACGCCGCGCTGGGCGCCGCGATCCAGGAATTCAAGAAGCACGGCGCGTTTTAAGTAGCGGTCCGAGGGATCACGGGCTCGCGCCCGCCCCGGTCCGCCCAGACAGGAAAGTGCAATGGCCGGAATCAAGGAAATTCGAACCAAGATCAAGAGCGTGCAAAACACGCGCAAGATCACCAAGGCGATGGAGATGGTCGCCGCATCCAAGATGCGCAAGGCGCAGGAACGGATGCGGGCCGGGCGTCCCTATGCGCGCAAGGTGCGGGCGATCGCGTCCCACCTGATGCAGGCGAACCCTGATTACACCCACCCCTACATGGTCGAACGCCCCAAGCTCGGCGCCGTGGGCATCGTGCTGGTGACCACCGACAAGGGTCTGTGCGGTGGCCTGAATACCAACATCTCGCGCCTGGTGCTGGCGCGGATCAAGGAATTCGAGCAGCAGGGCGTGCGCGTGCAGGCGACCGCGCTCGGCAACAAGGGCGCGGGGCTGCTCAACCGCATCGGCGCCAACGTGGTGTCGTCCGAGGTGCAACTGGGCGACGCGCCCAACCTCGACCGCCTGATCGGCGCCCTCAAGACTCAGCTCGACGATTTCATCAACGGCAAGATCGATGCGGTCTACCTGGCGACCACCCGCTTCGTCAACACGATGAAGCAGGACCCGAGCTTCATCCGCCTGCTGCCCCTGCCTTCGGGGCTCGAGGATCCCTTCCAGTCCGAGGCGCAGGACGAGGAACGCCTCGAAACCAAGTATGGCTGGGACTATCTCTACGAGCCCGATTCCAAGACCGTCATCGACGATCTGCTGCTGCGCTACGTCGAGGGCCTGATCTACCAGGCGGTGGCCGAGAACATGGCCTCCGAGCAGTCCGCGCGTATGGTGGCCATGAAGGCGGCCTCCGACAACGCCAAGAAAGTCATCGGCGACCTCCAGTTGGTCTACAACAAGACCCGCCAGGCGGCCATCACCAAGGAAATTTCGGAAATCGTGGGCGGCGCGGCCGCTGTCTGATCTTCGGACACCCGGGCAACCCCAGGATATTTAGCAAGGACTAGACATGAGCAACGGTACCATCGTTCAGTGCATCGGCGCAGTGGTGGATATTCAGTTTCCCCGCGACAACATCCCCAGGGTGTACGACGCACTCACCCTGACCGACGAGTCCTCCGCCTTCGCGGAAAAAGGCCTGACGTTCGAGGTCCAGCAGCAGCTCGGCGACGGCGTCGTGCGCACCATCGCCATGGGCTCCAGCGACGGGCTGCGCCGCGGCATGGAGGTCACCTCGACCGGCGCTCCGATCTCGGTGCCCGTCGGTGCCGGCACCCTGGGCCGCATCATGGACGTGCTGGGCCGCCCCATCGACGAGCGCGGCCCGATCGCCTCCGACGAAAAGCGCGCCATCCACCAGGAGGCCCCCAAGTTCGACGAGCTCTCGCCTTCGGTCGAGCTGCTGGAAACGGGCATCAAGGTGATCGACCTCGTGTGCCCGTTCGCCAAGGGCGGCAAGGTCGGGCTGTTCGGCGGCGCCGGCGTGGGCAAGACCGTCAACATGCTGGAGCTGATCAACAACATCGCCAAGGCGCACAGCGGCCTGTCCGTGTTCGCGGGCGTGGGCGAGCGCACCCGCGAGGGCAACGACTTCTACCATGAGATGTCCGACGCCGGCGTCATCAAGCTCGACAACCTCCCGGACTCCAAGGTGTCGATGGTCTTCGGCCAGATGAACGAGCCCCCCGGCAACCGCCTGCGTGTGGCGCTGTCGGGCCTGACGATGGCGGAAAAGTTCCGCGACGAGGGCCGCGACGTGCTGTTCTTCGTCGACAACATCTACCGCTACACCCTGGCCGGCACCGAGGTGTCCGCGCTGCTGGGCCGCATGCCCTCGGCCGTGGGCTACCAGCCGACGCTGGCCGAGGAAATGGGCAAGCTCCAGGAACGCATCACCTCGACCAAGACCGGCTCCATCACCTCGATCCAGGCCGTGTACGTGCCCGCCGACGACTTGACCGACCCGTCGCCCGCCACGACCTTCCTCCACCTGGACTCGACCGTGGTGCTGTCGCGCGACATCGCCGCGCTGGGGATCTACCCGGCCGTCGACCCGCTGGATTCGACCAGCCGCCAGCTCGACCCGCAAGTCGTCGGCGAGGAGCACTACAACGTGGCGCGCGCGGTCCAGCAGACCCTGCAGCGCTACAAGGAACTGCGCGACATCATCGCGATCCTGGGCATGGACGAGCTGTCCCCCGAGGACAAGCAGGCCGTGGCCCGCGCGCGCAAGATCCAGCGCTTCCTGTCCCAGCCCTTCCACGTGGCCGAGGTCTTCACGGGTTCGCCGGGCAAGTACGTGCCGCTGTCCGAGACGCTGCGCGGCTTCAAGATGATCGTCGAAGGCGAGTGCGACGCGCTGCCCGAGCAGGCGTTCTACATGGTTGGCTCGATCGATGAGGCATTCGAGAAGGCCAAGACCCTCCAATAAGGATTGCAAATGGCTACTCTCCACGTCGATGTGGTCAGTGCGGAGGAATCGATCTTCTCCGGCGAGGCGACTTTCGTCGCCCTGCCGGGCGAGTCGGGCGACCTGGGCATCCTGCCCGGCCATACTCCCCTGATCTCCCGCATCCGCCCCGGCACGCTGAAAATCAAGCTGGCCGGCGGCGGCGAGGAAAACATATTCGTCGCTGGCGGCATCCTCGAGGTGCAGCCGGGTATGGTGACCGTCCTGTCCGACACCGCGATCCGCGCGGCCGACCTGGACGAGGCCAAGGCCGTCGCGGCGCGCCAGCGCGCCGAGGAAGCCCTGCGCAACACCAAGGACAAGGCCGACATCGCGGTCGTCGAGGCCGAGCTCGCCATGCTGGCAGCCCAGGCCGCGGCCGCCCGCAAGCTCAGCCAAAAGCGTACTTCGCACTGATTCGGCGTCCTGCGCGAACGGCGCCCCGTGGATTGGATTCGGATCCGATCCACGGGGCGTTTTTCATGGGCATTTCGAGTGCCATGGGCGCGGCGATGGGAGGCCTGGCCTGGCCGCGCCCCATCCGACGGCCCTCCCTGCGGTCGGGCTCCCCGAGTCTGCCTCGTCCAGGCGGGCGGCGGGCAAACTCGGCCCTGCGGGCCTCAGACAGTGCCCGCCTCTTTTCCCGCCTTCCCTTCGTCAGCACTCGGCGTCGGCCAAAGGGCGCGGCCAAGCCAGGCCTCCCATCGCCGGGGCATCCCGGTGCGGGGCGCCGCAACGGTCGTTAGGTTACTGTTCCCTCGTCAGCACTCGGCGTCGGCCAAAGGGCGTAGCCAAGCCAGGCCTCCCATCGCCGGGGCATCCCGGTGCGGGGTGCTGCAACGGTCGTTGGGTTACTGTTCCCTCGTCAGCACTCGGCGTCGGCCAAAGGGCGCGGCCAAGCCAGGCCTCCCATCGCCGGGACATCCCGGTGCGGGGCGCCGCGACGGCCGTAGGGTTATTGCACGGCGGTTGGCGCCTTTACCCGGACGCCCCCGCCTCCAGCGCCTCCACCAGCGCGCGATGGAAGGAATCGATCCGCCCCAGCAGCCGGGCGCGACGGGCCTCCCAGGCGGCCAGGCGGGCCGGATCGGTGGTCGGTGCCGACCAGGGCGAGGCGGGAAAGAAGGGGTCCTCCCGCCAGCGCGGGACGATGTGCCAGTGCAGGTGCGGGACCTGGTTGCCTAGGCTGGCGAGGTTGATCTTGTCGGGATGCAGGCAGCCGCGCAGGGCGTCTTCGACCAGCCAGACGGCGCGCATCAGGCGGGACCGGGACGCCGTGTCCAGGTCGGTCATTTCGGCGACGTGCGTGTTCCAGATGACCCGGGTGAAACCCGGGATGGGCGTGTCGTCCACCCGGACGACGCGCAGGACCTCGTCCCGCCACAGCGTGCCGGGCGGCTCCACGCCGGACGCACCGGCCGGATCCGCCGCGCCCGGCGGGTGCGCGGCGCCTGGCCTTCTGGGCGCGTCCGGCGCGCACAAGGGGCAGGCGGCGTCCGCCAGTCCGGTGGCAGCGGGCCCGCGCGGGGCGGGATCCGGGGTGTTGATCATCCGGCGAAGAACAGCTCGTGCAGCGCGGCGCCCGGGTCCTCGGCGCGCATGAACGCCTCGCCCACCAGGAAGGCCTGGACGCCGCGTTCGCGCATGCGGGCGACGTCGGCCGGCGTGAGGATGCCGCTTTCGGTGACGACGCGCTTGCCCTCGGGAATGTCCGCCAGCATCGACAGCGTGACCTCTAGCGAGGTCTCGAAGCTGCGCAGGTTGCGGTTGTTGATGCCCACTAGCGGCGTTTTCAGGGTCAGGGCGACGTCCAGCTCGGCGCGGTCGTGGACCTCGACCAGCACGTCCATGCCGAGCTCCAGGGCGGCCGCCTCGAGCTCGCGGAGCTGGTCCGGCTCGAGCGCCGCCACGATCAGCAGGACGCAGTCGGCCCCCAGCGCGCGCGCGTGGATGACCTGGTAGGGGTCGATCAGGAAATCCTTGCGCAGCACCGGCAGGGCGCAGGCCGCGCGCGCCTGGCGCAGGTGGTCGTAGCCGCCCTGGAAATACTGCACGTCCGTGAGGACGGACAGGCACGCCGCCCCGTGCGCGGCGTAGGTGGCCGCGATGTCGGCCGGGCGGAAATCCTCGCGGATGACGCCCTTGGAGGGAGAGGCCTTTTTGATCTCGGCGATCACCGCCGGCTTGCCCTGCGCGATCTTGTCCTCGATGGCGCGCGCGAAGCCGCGCAGATCCTTGCGGCTCTTGGCCTCGCGCATCAGCTCGGATTCGCTGCGCATCTGGCGCGAGGTGGCGATCTCGATCTTCTTGGTCTCGAGGATGCGGGCGAGGATGTCGGTCATGATGCGAATCGTTCGGTGTAGCGGCGGAACTGTTCGAGCTTGTCGCGGGCGGCGCCGCTGGCGATCAGCTCGAACGCCATCCGGATGCCCTCGCGGATCGAGGGCGCGCGGTTGCCGGCGTACAGGGCCAGCCCGGCGTTCAGGCCCACGATATCACGCGCCGCGCCGGGGGTGTTGTCCAGGACCTCGCGCACGATCTGGGCGGATTCCTCGCGGTTGCCGACCTTCAGGCCGCGGTTGGACACCATGGTCATGCCGAAGTCCTCGGGATGGATCTCGTACTCGCGCACCTCGCCGTCCTTGAGCTCGCCCACCAGCGTGGCCGCCCCCAGCGAGGCCTCGTCCATGCCGTCCTTGCCGTGGACGATCAGCACGTGGCGCGAGCCCAGGCGCTGCAGCACGCGCACCTGGATCCCGACCAGGTCGGGATGGAACACGCCCATGAGCTGGTTGCCCGCGCCGGCGGGATTGGTCAGCGGTCCGAGGATGTTGAAGATCGTGCGCACGCCGAGTTCCTTGCGCACGGATGCGATGTTCTTCATCGCCCCGTGGTGGGCGGGGGCGAACATGAATCCGATGCCGGTCGCCTCGATGGACTCGGCCACCTGCTCGGGCGTCGCGGTGATGCAGATCCCCAGCGCCTCGAGGACGTCGGCGCTGCCCGAGGACGACGAGGCGCTGCGGCCGCCGTGCTTGGCGATCCTGGCGCCGCCGGCCGCCGCGACGAACATGGCCGCGGTCGAGATGTTGAAGGTCTGCGAGCCGTCGCCGCCCGTGCCGCACATGTCCAGCAGGTCGTCGGGATCCCGCGCGTGCACGGCCAGCGCGAACTCGCGCATGACCTGCGCGGCGGCCGTGATCTCGCCCACGGTCTCTTTTTTCACGCGCAGGCCCATGAGCAGGGCGCTGGCGATCTGCGGCGAGAGCTCGCCGCGCATCAGCATGCGCATGAGTTCCAGCATTTCGTCGTGGAAGATTTCCCGGTGTTCGATGCAGCGTGCCAGGGCTTCGGTCGGGGTGATGACGGGCATGGGTGCGTGTCCTTGTTCTTGGTCTTGGAAAAGGGGGCTCAGAGCTCCAGGAAATTGCGCAGCAGGGCGTGGCCGTGCTCGCTGAGGATGGACTCGGGGTGGAACTGGACGCCGTAGACGGGCTGGGTCTTGTGGGCTACGCCCATGATCTCGCCGTCGGCGGTCTCGGCGGTGATCGCCAGGCACTCGGGCAGCGTCGCGCGCTCGATCGCCAGGGAATGATAGCGCGTGACCGTGCAGGGCGAGGGCAGCCCGGCAAAGACATCCGTCCCCGCGTGGGTCACGGGGGACACCTTGCCGTGCATGATCTCGCGGGCCCGCACGATGTTGCCGCCATAGGCCACGCCGATCGCCTGGTGGCCCAGGCACACGCCCAGGATCGGCTTGCGGCCCGCGAAATGGCGGATCAGCTCGACCGAGATCCCGGCCTCGTTCGGCGTGCAGGGGCCGGGCGAGACGCAGATGCGATCGGGATCCATGGCCTCGATCTCGTCGAGCGTGATCTGGTCGTTGCGGGCCACCTCGACCTGCGCGCCCAGCTCGCCGAAATACTGCACCAGGTTGTAGGTAAAGGAATCGTAGTTGTCGAGCATCAGCAGTTTCATGATCAACCTGTGCGGGTCAGGACCGGCGGATGGACGGACGGGCCGGCGCGCGCGACGGGGCCGGGGCGGATCGGAACTGGATGGAGAAGGGCACGGTCATGGTCTTCCTTGGGTCAGGAGCCGCCGCACCGGAGACAGATTCGTAGGGATCTTTGCCTGCCAGAACGGCGGCAAAGTGCGATGAATCACGCATGGAGATGCCGCCTCCTAGTGGAGGCGCCACCAAGTCGATGCATGCATGGTCGCGTGGGAAATCATGCCAGCATTTTACTGTGCGGCTCCCGATCTGTCGAGGAGGGGAAACGCGAGGGGAATTTCGGCGGAAGGGAAAACGCTGGTCCGTATTTACCCGGATGGACGGAAAAAGCTATTACGGCGTCACGTGCATGATAATAAGTATATCTAATTGTAGATCCATAACTATTTACCGAGCTTCTTTTTATTTCTAAGCTTCCAGGAAAATTTCAGCCATGCAAGACAACCGCCCCATCGACATGCAAGCGCTTCGCGTCTTCCTCGCCACCGCCCAGGACTGCAATATGTCCAAGGCAGCCGCGCGCCTGAGTATTTCGCAATCCGCCGTCTCTCAATCCATCCGGCTTCTCGAAGAAAGCTTTGGAACCCCTTTACTCAACAGGACGGTGCGCCCGCTGACATTGACTGCCGCCGGGATGGCCTTGTTCAACCGGGGCAGGGCGTTGATGGAGGAGGCGCTGAATCTGCGCGGCGCGGTCATCGAGGCCAGCCAGGGCATCAAGCCCAGCCTGAACGTCGGGCTGGTTGATTCTTTCGCGGCCACCTGCGGCACGGCCTTCGTTCGGCGGCTGCTTAGAAACACGGCGCAGATGTCCGTGCGTTCCGGCCTGTCGCCGAACCTGGGCGAGGCGTTCTCACGGCGAGAGCTGGATCTCGTGATCTCATCGCGTTCCCTGGACCTCGAAGGGGTGGCGAATCACGTCCTGATGACCGAGAAGTTTCTCGTGATCGCGCCCAGGGAGGCCCCCGTGTGCCGGTCGGTCTCTGACATGGCCGCGCTGGCCCGGGTGCTGCCCATCGTCCGCTTCAACCAGCAATCCCACCTCGGTGAACAGGTCGACAGCGCCTTGCGGCGCGCAGGCCTCAGCCCGGCCCGCCGCCTGGAGGTCGAGACGGCCGATACCCTGACCTCGATGGTCGCCGGGGGCCTGGGCTGGGCCGTCACCACCCCGTTGTGCCTGTTGCAGGGCGCTCGTTCGGCATCCGCCATACGGCAGGACTTCATCGCTGACCTGAATGTGGAGCGAAAGCTCTATCTGCATGTTCGGAAAGGCGAATACGGGTCGCTGGGACGAGAGGTCTTCGACATGGTCTGCGGCCTCCTCGAGAACCAGGCCAAAGCCGAGCTGAAGGCCATCAATCCTTTCTTGTGTGATCTCATGGAAATACACCCCTGGAGCGAAGATGCTTGACTCCCACGATAATCAACGATCGGAATCCGACTACCTCGGCCCCGTCCGGATTCCCTGCGATGCCTTGTACGGCGTGAATACCGTCCGCGGCGTCGACAACCTGACAGTATCTCAACGGCCCCTGGGTTCCGAGCGGGAACTCGTCCGCGCCTTCGCGTTCTGCAAATGGGCCGCGGCACTGGCCAACCGTGACCTGGGCGTAGTGGATGATGCCCAGTGCGAGGCCATCGTCCAGGCATGCAAGGAGCTTGCCGAAGGCCGGCACGATGCATTCCTGGTGGTTGATTTTTTGGAGGGATCGGGCGGGACGTCATCGAACATGAACGTCAATGAGGTCCTGGCCAATCGAGCCCAGCAACTGCTCGGCGGCGAGCCTGGCCGCTACGACCGCGTACATCCGAACGACCACGTCAATCGTTCGCAATCCACCAATGATGTCTATCCCGCGGCCATGAAGATCGCGGCCCATGCCCTGCTGGCTCCGCTGATCGAGGAGGTCCGCGGGCTGGCTGGTGGCTTTCGGCGCAAGGCCGAGGAATTCGATGAAATCCTGCACCTGGGCCGCACCTGCCTGCAGGACGCGCAGCCCATGAGGCTGGGCCAGTCGTTTGGCGGTTACGCATCCTTGGCTGGACGGTTGGCGGATGGACTGGAACGCGTCCGAGCCGACCTGCGCGTACTGCCACTGGGCGGGACCGCCATCGGCACGGGCTTCGGCGCCCCCAAGGGCTATAAATCGCGAGTCTATTCCCATTTGTCGGACATCACGGGGGAGGCCTTCCGGCCTGCGGACGATCCATTCGATGCCATGCAGAATCTCGATACGTTCGTCCGGGTGTCGGCTGAGTTGCGCACTTGCGCGACCTCGCTGGGCAAGATCGCCTCGGACTTGATCCTGCTCTCGTCCGGCCCCAACGGCGGCCTGTCGGAGCTCGAATTGCCCGCCGTGCAAGCCGGCTCGTCGATCATGCCCGGCAAGATCAATCCGGTGCTGCCCATGGCGATAGTGCAGATCGGCTTTGCCGTCGTGGGCAACGACGTTTGCGTCGCGCAGGCGAATCAGGCGGGCCAGCTCGAAATCAACCATTTCGAACCTGTGGTCGCCGATCGCCTGTACGACTCGATCCGCCTGCTGCGCAACGGCATCCATCTGTTCCGGACGAAGTGCGTCGATGGCATTCGCGCCAATGTGGCGGCCAATGAACAGCACTTGTTGCAATCGACGGCGATCGCCACTGCATTGGTCCCGACGCTCGGCTACGCCAAGGTCAGCGCCATTGTGCGCCAGGCCACGGCCCAGAGCCGGAATCTGCTGGATGTGCTGCAAGACCAGAAACTGCTCACCCGAGAGCAGGCCGTCGCACTGACGCGGGAGTCCTCTCTCGTCGATCGCTGAGTGCTTCCACCTTTTTTCGCATGACTTCAAGAGGAGACAAACCATGAAAAAGCGATTTCGGATCCTGTGCGCTGCCCTGGCCATGACCAGCGTGTTGGGCGCAGGCCTGGCGCATGCGCAAAGCGCCGTGCTGGATCGTATCAAGAGCGCGGGCGTGCTGCGCGTGGGCGTGAAGACCGACTATCGTCCCTTCGGATTCCTGGATCCGAACGGCAAGATCACAGGCATGGAGCCCGATCTGGCCGCGGACATGGCCAAGCGGCTGGACGTTCGCCTGGAACTGGTGCCGGTGCAGACCGCCAATCGCATCGAATTCCTCCAGCAAGGCCGGATCGACCTGATGATCGCGACTATGTCCGTCAATGAGCAGCGGCGCAAGGTGGTCGGCGTCATCGAGCCCTTCTACTACGCCGGCGGTACCAGTCTGCTGGTTCGCAAGAATGCCGGCATCAAGAATTGGAAAGACCTGGACGGCAAACCGATCTGCGGCACGCAGGGTGCTTACTACAATCGGGGCGTCGCGCAAAAGTACGGGGCCAGGATCGTCGCATTCCCGGGCAATGTGGAAGCGCAGAATGCGCTGTTGACAGGATCGTGCATCGGCTTCGTGCAGGACAGCACGCTGCTGGCCTCCATCCTGGCCAGTGGCGAAAGCAAATGGGCCGATTACGAGATGCCACTGCCCGTGGAGGATCTCTCTCCTTGGGCGATCGCCGTGCCCCTGGACGAGCGTGATGGACCCTATGGCGAATTCGCCAGGAAGGCCGTGACGGACTGGCACCGTTCGGGCCTGCTCATAGCGCTCGAAAAGAAATGGGGACTGCCCGCCTCTGGCTTTTTGAAGGCGGAACAAGCCAAGGCTGGCGCCCAATGAGCGCCTCCGGCATCGAGTTCGCGGATGCGGAAACCAGGCTGGCCCGATGGGTCGCCGGGCTGCGCTTGCCGGATGTTCCACAGCCGGTGTTGGCAGTGGCTCGGGCCTGCATCGCCGATGGCCTCGGCGTGATGCTGGCCGGCAGCGCGACCGCCGTGTTCGCGCAATGTGCGAGGTTGCCGCGCGGCGCCGGGGATTGCTTCGTCGCGGATGGATCCAGCGCTGCGGACGTGCGCTCCGCGGCGCTGCTCAACGGCGTGGCCGCACATGCGCTGGACTTCGACGACACCTGCTATGCCGGCATCGTCCATGGCACCGCAGCCGTATTGCCGGCCGTCCTTGCGGTGGCCCAGGAGGTCGACGCCAGCGGCGCCATGCTGCTGGAAGCCTTCATCGCCGGGGTCGAAACCGAATATGCGCTAGGCCTGGCGCTCACGGACAGCCTCTACGATCGCGGCTTCTGGTCGACGGCCACGCTGGGCGTCATCGGCGCGGCGGCGGGCTCGGCTCGCCTGCTCGGGCTCGATGCGGCATCCACGGCGCACGCCCTCCGGCTCGCGGCGAACATGCCGATCGGACTGCGGATCACGCATGGATCCGCCGGAAAGCCTTACCTGTGCGGCATGGCGGCGCGCCTGGGCACGGAAGCCGCCTACGCAGCCCGCGTGGGCATCACGGGCCGGCCCGGCACCTTCGAGCGTCCGCGCGGCTATGCCGGGGCGCTCAATGGCGGCAGGCTCGATGCCGGCGCCCTGGATGCGCTCGGGACGCGCTATGCCTTGCGGGATCCGGGCATCGCGTTCAAGCTGCGCCCCATGTGCTCCGCCACGCAGGCCGCGATCGAGGCCGTGGTCGCGCTGCGCGCGGAGCATGAGTGGATGCCGGTCCAGGTCGAATCCGTGCGCTGTCGCGGTACTGCGCTCGTGGTGGCGAGCCTCCCGTATTTCGAGCCCGCCCAGCCCGCCGAAGCGCAGTTCAGCATGTCTTTCGCCGTGGCATGCGCGCTGCTGCACGGAGATGTGCGGCTCGAACACCTGAACGAGGCGGTCTTGGCCGATCCGGTACTTCGGCGCCTGATGGCGCGCGTCGAACTGCACGAAGACGAAGCTCTGGTGCCGCCCGGCGACGCGTTGGCCTGTCCTGAAGCCGCCGGCGTCGAGATCAGGCTGTCCGATGGCCGTCGTCTGTCCCGCACGGTCCTGGCCGCGACGGGGATGCCGCAACATCCGGCCTCCACGCGGATCCTGGCCGACAAATTCATGGCGTGCGCGACCCGGGCGCTGGCACCGGCGGCGGCACGGGAAGCCTGGGAACGCCTGCAGCGCCTGGAATCCGTGTCCAGTGTTCGTCGTCTGCTGAATCATGAGGCAAGCACCGAGAGGACATGATGGATATCGCTGGATTCTTTTCCGGGCTCAATGATTCGCATGGCATCAATCTGTCGATCTTCTACGACGCGTTCGACCGCGATCTCTTCCTGGACGGCATGTTCTACACCGGGTGGCTGTCGGTCGCGTCCATCGCTGGAAGCCTGCTCGTCGGCGCCTTGGGAGCCTACCTCCAGTATGCGGGCGGCAGTTGGGCGCAACGCCTGGTGAACGGCTATGTGCATGCGTTCCGCAATACGCCGCCGCTGGTGCAGTTGTATTTCTTTTATTTTGCGCTGGGGCCTGCGCTGAGCGGCCTGCTGCCGGGTTCGCAGCCAGCGGTCAGCAACGTGACGTGGGCGATCGTCTCGCTAACCTTGTATGCGGGCGCCTTCAATGTCGAGATATTCCGCGCGGGGATCGAGGCCGTGCCGCGATCGACCATCGAGGCCGCCGATGCCCTGGGCATGAACGAACAACAGATCTTCCGCAAGGTCGTCTTGCCGCTCTCCACGCGCATCAGCCTGACCGGCCTTACCAACAATCTCGTGAACCTCATCAAGACCACGACCAATGCCTTCGCCATTGCCGTGCCGGAAATCCTGTATGCCTCCTCCCAGATATGGTCCGAGAGCCTGAATGCGCTGGAGATGATGGTGGTCCTGCTGGCGTTTTTCATGCTGGTGATCGGGGCGTTTACGTGGTTGATGAAGATGCTGGAGCGAGCGACGGCCGTACCAGGATGGGGACGCACATGAAGATTCTGTACTTGCTCGGAAAGCCGCTTGCGCCGGCCTGCATGGCCGCCGCAGCGTGCGCGGTGTGGCCGCTGGAGGCGCAGGCGAACCAGGCGGTCGAACCGGGGGCCGCGGCGCTCGTGAAGTGGCTGCCTCTGATCTTACGAGGATTTGCGGTGGACGTGGGGATCAGCGTGGCCGCCATGGCAATCGGCACGGTGCTCGGCGTGTTGCTGGGTATCGGACAGGGGGCGCAGATGGCGCCTCTGCGCAAGCTGTCGAGCTGGGTCACCCAGTTCTTTCGCAATGCCCCCTGGCTGGTGCTGCTGTTCTTTTGCGTATTGCTCCTGCCTTATCAGGTGCAGGTGTTCGGCTGGACCATCCCCTTCCCGGCCTGGGCCAAAGGGATCGTCGGCCTCATGCTGCCGGTGATGGGCAATGTTTCAGAGATCGTGCGCGGCGGCATCCAGTCTTTGCCTTCAGGCCAATGGGAGGCGGCCGATGCTCTCGCCTTCAATCGGGCGCAGACCTTGCGCATGATCATCCTGCCCCAAGCCATCAAGCGCATGGTGCCGCCATGGATGAATATTTATGCCATCTTGATGATGGCGACCCCGCTGGTTTCCATCGTGGGCGTCGAGGATAGCGTGACCGTCGCCAGGGCGGTGCTTGCGGCCGAAAACAGCACCGCGCTACTGATGCCCATCTATGGGTTGTTGCTGATCCTGTTTTTCGCCTATTGCTATCCCATCGCGCGCTGGACGCGGAAACTCGAAGCACGCTATGCGATCGCGTGAACATCCATCAATCCGGGAGTCAATCATGTCCCATCATGACCAGGACGCGATCGTCCGCGTCGAAGGCGTCACCAAGGCGTTCGGTGACAACCAGGTGCTGCGCGGCGTCTCCATGACCGTGCACAAGGGCCAAGCGGTGGCCTTGATCGGCCCCTCGGGCTCGGGCAAATCCACCCTGCTGCGCTGTATCAACGGCCTGGTAACGCCTGATTCCGGGCGGATACATGCGGCGGGCCATGCGGTGCATGCCCTGAACGGCAATGCCGAACGCATTGCCCTGCGCAAGGATGTCTGCATGGTCTTTCAGCAGTACAACCTGTTTCCGCACATGACCGTACTGCAAAACATCATGCTGGCCCCGGTCGAAGTCCTCAAGCAAAGCCCCGACGAGGTGCGCGAGCGTGCCATCGCGCTGCTCGCAAAGGTGCGTCTGACGGGCAAAGAGAACGCCTATCCGGGACATTTGTCGGGCGGCCAGCAGCAGCGTGTCGCCATTGCTCGCGCCCTGGCCATGCGGCCCAGCGTGATGTTGTTCGATGAGGTCACCGCCGCGCTCGATCCGGAAACGGTAAAGGAGGTGCTGCATACCATCAGGGATTTGGTCCAGGAGGGCATGACCTGCATCCTGGTGACCCATGAGATGGGTTTTGCCCGTGAGGTTGCGCATCAGGTTTATTTCACGGACAAGGGCTTGATCGTCGAGCACGGTGCCCCGGGTGAATTCTTCGATGTGCCAAAGGACGCGCGTACCCGTGAGTTTCTCGGCCATATCCTCTGATTGGCGGGTCGCCGCCTCGGCAGGCACTTTGCCGGCCGCGATCGAGCTTTCTAATGGTAATACCAATTATGGAATCCATGGAGAAAAACATCATCAACTGGTACACCTCCATGTTGGTCTATGTTTACTATAATTTATTGTTCATAAAGGGATTATTTTTAAGATAAAGAAAAAATAGAGGCTGGAGGTACTCCGACCTCCCTGTTGACCGAATGGATGTGGCTTTCTTACAATACACTACACGACTTTTTCGATCTGAATGGTAAGTCCATTTTGGGCGCTGGGATAGGCTCAACGGCCTCGCCGCGCTGCCCTCAAGATCCCCCACCCCATGCGCCTCTCGGACCGCCTTGCCGAACAACTGCTGGCCCTGATCGATGAATGGGGCTTGAAGCCCGGCGACCGCCTGCCGGCGGAGCGGCGACTGGCCCTGGACCTGGGCGCTTCGCGGCCTTCGGTGCGCGAGGCCATCCATCAGCTCGCCAGCCTGGGCCTGCTGCGCAGCCGCCATGGCGGCGGAACTTACGTGCAGGAGGCGCCGCCGGCGGCCGATGCGTGGCCGCGCCAGCGATTGCTGCGGCCGCTCGACGGGCTGGTGTCCGAGGATCCCGAATATCGCTATGACGTCCTGGAGGCGCGCCATGCGCTGGAGGGCGGGACGGCCTGGCATGCGGCGCTGCGCGCCACCCCCGAGGATCGGGCTCGGATCCAGGCCCGGTTCGAGGACATGCTGCGCTTCCAGGACGAGGACGATCCCGGGCCCTCGGCCCGGGCCGACGCCCGGTTCCACCTGGCGATTGCCGAGGCTTCCCACAATGCGGTGCTGCTGCAGATGATGCGTGGGATGTTCGAGCTGCTGAGCGCCACGGTGACGGAGAGCCGGCAGCGCCTATACACCCTGCGGCATACGCAGGAGCAGCTCACGGCGCAGCACCGGGCCGTGATGGACGCCATCTTGCGAGGAGACGCCGAGGCCGCCCGGGAGGCGGTCTGGCGGCATCTCGAATTCGTGCACCGCAGCATGCGCGCCCTCGATGAGGACGAGGCGCGCCGCCGCAGGGCTTCCCGTTTGCCACCCTTCCCGAGCCGACCATGATCATTTCCGCTTCGACCGATTACCGCGCCGCCGCCCGGCGCCGCCTGCCGCCCTTTCTGTTCCACTACATCGACGGCGGCGCGTATGCCGAGTACACCTTGCGGCACAATGTCGACGACCTGGCCGGCATCGCCCTGCGCCAGCGGGTGCTGCGCGACATGTCCCGGCTCGACCTGGGCACGCGCCTGTTCGGCGAGACGCTGGCCCTGCCGGTGGCGCTGGCTCCGGTCGGCCTGGCGGGGATGTGCGCCCGCCGGGGCGAGATCCAGGCGGCGCGGGCGGCCGATCGCAAGGGCATCCCGTTCACCCTGTCCACCGTGTCGGTGTGCGCCATCGAGGAGGTGGTGCCGGCGATCGCCCGGCCGATGTGGTTCCAGCTCTATGTGCTGAAGGATCGCGGCTTCATGAAGAGCGTGCTCGAGCGCGCGCAGGCGGCGGGGGTGACGACGCTGGTGTTCACGGTGGACATGCCGGTGCCCGGCGCCCGCTACCGCGACGCGCACTCGGGCATGAGCGGGCCGCGCGCGGCCCTGCGCCGCTATCTGCAGGCGGTGATGCATCCGCGCTGGTCCTGGGACGTCGGCCTGTTCGGCCGTCCCCACGACCTGGGCAATGTCTCGAAGTACCTGGGCACGCCGACGGGGCTCGAGGACTACATCGGCTGGCTGGGCGCGAATTTCGATCCGTCGATCTGCTGGAAGGACCTGGAGTGGATCCGGGAATTCTGGACGGGGCCGATGGTGATCAAGGGCATCCTCGATCCTGAGGACGCGCGCGACGCGGTCCGTTTCGGCGCCGACGGCATCGTGGTGTCGAATCATGGCGGGCGCCAGCTCGACGGGGTGCTGTCCACGGCGCGCGCCCTGCCGGCGATCGCCGATGCGGTGAAGGGGCAACTGGGCATCCTCGCCGATTCGGGCGTGCGCAGCGGCCTGGACGTGGTGCGCATGCTGGCGCTGGGCGCTGACGCGGTGATGCTGGGCCGGGCCTACGCCTACGCGCTGGCCGCCGACGGCGAGGCCGGCGTGGCGAACCTGCTGGACCTCATCGAAAAAGAGATGCGCGTCGCCATGACACTGACCGGCGCGCGCACCATCGCGGACATCACGCCCGACCTGCTGGTGCGCGTCTGAAATTGGAGGCGGCTTGGAGACCTTTTTGCCGCCGGGCCGCCCCAGGGCAAAAAGCGCCCCCTTGGGGGATGCGCCCGGACACGGGACAGTCCTGAGGACAGTTCAGATCGGCTCGTCCAGCCCGAACTGCACCTGCTCGGCGGCGCGCAGCATGGCGCGGGCCTTGGCCTCGGTTTCCTGCCATTCCTTTTCGGGGTCGGAATCCGCGACGATGCCGGCGGCGGCCTGGACGTACAGCATGCCGTCCTGGATCACGCCGGTGCGGATCGCGATCGCCAGGTCCATCTCGCCGCCGTAGCTGAGATAGCCCGCGGCGCCGCCGTAGATGCCCCGGCGCACGGGCTCGAGCTCGTCGATGATCTCCATGGCGCGCACCTTGGGGGCCCCGGTCAGGGTGCCGGCGGGGAAGGTCGCGCGCAGCACGTCCATGTTGCTCATGCCCTCGTTGAGCTCGCCGCGCACGTTCGAGACCAGATGCATGACGTGCGAATAGCGCTCGATCGTCATGGTGTCGGTGACCTCGACGCTGCCGACCTTGGAGACGCGGCCGATGTCGTTGCGGGCCAGGTCGATCAGCATGACGTGCTCGGCGCGCTCTTTGGGATCGGCCAGCAGTTCCTGCTCGAGGCGCAGGTCCTCCTCGGCGGTGGCGCCGCGTTTGCGGGTGCCGGCCAGGGGGCGGATGGTGACCAGCTCGCGCTCGCGGCCGTGCTCGACGTCCTTTTCCTGGCGCACCAGGATCTCGGGCGAGGCGCCGACGACGTGGAACTTGTCGAAGTTCCAGTAGTACATGTAGGGCGAGGGATTCAGCGAGCGCAGGGCGCGGTACAGGGACAGCGGCGCGTCGCGGAAGGGCTTGGCGATGACCTGCCCGACCTGGACCTGCATGAGGTCGCCCGCGGCGATGTAGTCCTTGGCCTTGCGCACCGCGGCCAAGTAGTCCTCTTTCTTGAAGTCGCGCTGGGCCGTGGTCTGCATGCTGGCGTAGGCGTAGGGGATGACCACCGGCGTGCGCAGCTTTTCGCGCAGCGTCTTGAGGCGGCGCTTGGCCAGGGCGTAGGCCTCGGCCTGCTGCGGATCGGCGTAGACGATCAGGTAGGTGCGCCCGGCCAGGTTGTCGACGATGACCAGCTCGTCGACCTGCATCAGCATGATGTCGGGCGTGCGGACGTCCTGGCCGGCCGGGTCGGGCTTGGTGCACGGGCCCAGGCGCGGCTCGATGTGGCGCACGGCCTCGTAGCCGAAGTAGCCCGCCAGGCCGCCCGCGAAGCGCGGCATGCCGGGGCGCAGCGCGACCCGGAAGCGCGACTGGAAGGCCTCGATGAAGGCCAGCGGATCGCCCTCGTGGGTCTCGACCACCTTGCCTTGCGTGACGACCTCGGTGGTGGTGCCGGTGGCGCGCAGGATCGTCTTGGCCGGCAGGCCGATGAAGGAATAGCGGCCGAAACGCTCGCCGCCCACGACCGATTCCAGCAGGCAGCTATTGCGTCCGCCCTCGGGGCCGGCGTGCGCGAGCTTGAGATAGATGGCGAGCGGAGTGTCCAGGTCCGCGTAGGTTTCGGCGATCAGCGGTATCCGGTTGTAACCTTGGGCGGCCAGGGCGTTGAATTCGATTTCTGTCATGGGGGTCTCTGTGGGTTTGCAGGCAGGCCGGGACAGGAATCAAAAAAGCCCGGCCGAGTTCGGATCCGGGCTTGCTGGGATGGGCGGCGCGATGATGCGGGCGCGCGCCGGGTGATCGCATTACCCGGAATACGGACGCCACCAGCGCCAGGCGGCGCCGGTGGTGGGCGGGTAATAGCGGATCGTGTTCATGCGTTTTCTGCCAGGGGCGTCGGGTTGGCGGCCCATCGGGCGGCCGAAACGAGGGAATCCACTATAGCATCCACCGGCAAAGTCTGCACGGGGCGGCCCTCGTTGTAGCCGTAGGGCAGGGCGAGGACGCGGATGCCGGCGGCATTGGCGGCCTCGGCGTCGTTGATCGAATCGCCGATGAACAGGGCCTCGGCGGGCCTGACGCCGAGGATGTCGCAGGTGTGCAGCAGGGGCATGGGGTCGGGCTTGCGGCGCTCGCAGGTGTCGCCGCACACCACGGCGTCGAAGAATTCGGCGATGCCGTGCTGGCGCAGCAGGGGGCCGGTGAACTCGGTGAGCTTGTTGGTGACCACGGCGAGCTTGGCGCCGCTGTCGCGGAAGGCCTGCAGGCCCTGCACCGCGTCCGGAAAGGGCCGGGCGCGCCGGCCGTTGAATGCGCGGTAGTGGTCGCGGTAGCGCGCCATGCCCCGCATGACGGTCTGGACGTCCGCGGGCTGGCCCTCGTGGGACAGCGCGCGCATCACCAGGTGCTCGAAGCCCTGGCCGACGTAGGTGGCGAGGATGTCCTCGGCGATGGGAGGCAGGCCCATGTCCTGGCGCATCGCGTTGGCGGCGTCGGCCAGGTCGGGAATGGTGTCCAGGATGGTGCCGTCCAGGTCGAACAGTATCGCGTTGAATTGCATGGTGGGGATCGAAGCGGAAGGGTTTCCGGCCATGGGCCGGCCATGCCGCGGCATGGGTGTTTGACGTATGAATGCCATCGTAGCATTTGTTGCGCAGCAATGTGGGACGCGCCCGGGAGCGCCGCCGGCCGCGGCCGGCGGCGCTCGCCAGGGCACGGATCTACGCGGCCCTGAGGGCATCGCCGCGGGCGATGCCGGCCCGCATGGCCGTGATCACCTGGGCGTAGTCCGGCTGACCGAAGATCGCCGAGCCCGCCACGAAGGCGTCGGCTCCGGCCGCCCGGATCGAGGCGATGTTGTCGGTCTTGACCCCGCCGTCCACCTCGAGGGCGATGGCCTGCCCGCCGCTCTCGCGCCACCGGTCGATGCGCTGGCGCGCCTCGGCGAGCTTGGCCAGCGTCCGGGGGATGAAGGACTGGCCGCCGAATCCCGGATTGACCGACATCAGCAGCACCAGGTCGAGCCTTTCCATCACGTGGTCCATCCAGGCGAGCGGCGTGGCCGGGTTGAAGACCAGGCCGGCCTTGCAGCCGTGCTCGCGGATCAGCGACAGGGTACGGTCGACGTGGCGCGAGGCCTCGGGATGGAAGCTGATGATGTCGGCGCCCGCCTTGGCGAAGGCCGGGACGAGCTCGTCGACGGGCTCGACCATCAGGTGCACGTCTAGGAGCGCCGTGGTGTGGGGACGCAGGGCGGCGCAGACCATGGGCCCCACGGTCAGATTGGGCACGTAGTGGTTGTCCATCACGTCGAGATGGATCCAGTCGGCGCCCGCGGCGACGACCGCGCGGACCTCCTCGCCCAGGCGGGCGAAGTCCGCCGACAGGAGGCTGGGCGAGATGCGGGCGGGGGGCAGTTCGGTCATGGTTAAATGGCGTCCGGATATGTCATGATTGTGGCTCGCGCCGGATTGCGCGACCATTTTAGAGCACCCGTCCCCCCATGAAGAAAATCCTGCCCGCCCTCGGCGTCCTGGCCTTGCTGGCCGCCTGTTCCTCGGTCCCCCTCGAGGAGCCGGCGGCCCCGGGCGCCGGCGCGCCCGCCGAGGACATCGCGCTGCAGCCCCTGGTCGTCCCGCCGCTGTCGGCCCTGCCGGACACCCCGGCGCGACCCTTGCAGGGGCGGTTCGCGGCGGCCGAGTGGTCGAGCCTGCCGGGCTGGGGCGAGGACGACCTGCGGCACGTCTGGAAAGGCTTCATCAACAACTGCAAGGGTCTGATGCGGCCGGTGGCGGGCTCGCTGTCCCAGCCCGCCCGCGCGGCGCCGCGCGCCTGGCAGCCGGTCTGCGAGGCCGCGTCCCGGGCGGGGCTCGCGCCCGAATCGGGGGGCGAGGCCGTGCGCGCCTTCGTGCAGGCGCACTTGCGGCCCTGGCGCCTGCTGGACGGCGCGGGGCGCGCGGCCAGCGGCACCGTCACTGGCTACTACGAGCCCCTGATCCGGGCCTCGCGCCGCCAGGAGGGCGCTTATCGCTGGCCCCTGTATGCGCCGCCCGCCGACCTGCTGACCATAGACCTGGGCTCGGTCTACCCCGAGCTCGCAGGCAAGCGCATCCGCGGCAAGCTCGTCGGGCGCCGCGTGGTGCCCTACGACACCCGCGCGCAGATCGCGGCCGATCCCGCGCGCCAGCCGCCGGTGATCGTCTGGGCCGACGATCCGGTCGAGGCCTTTTTCCTGCAGATCCAGGGGTCCGGGCGCGCCGCGCTGCCCGACGGCACGGTGATCCGCCTCGCCTACGCCGACCACAACGGCCAGCCCTACGCCTCGATCGGGCAATGGCTGGCGCGCCAGGGCGAGATGCCCCTGGCCCAGACGTCGATGCAGAACATCAAGCGCTGGGCGCGCCAGCACCCCGACCGCGTCCAGCAGCTCCTCAACGTGAACCCGGCGATGGTGTTCTTCAAGGAGGAACCCGTCATCGATCCCGAGCTCGGCCCCAAGGGCGCCTACGGCATCCCCCTGCTGGCGGGACGGGCGATCGCGGTCGACGCCGGTTTCGTGCCGCTGGGCGCGCCGGTCTACCTGTCGACGCAGTTGCCGGGCGGGGCGGGCCCCTTGCGCCGCCTGGTGTTCGCGCAGGACACGGGGGCGGCGATCCGCGGCGCGGCGCGCGCGGATTTCTACTGGGGCTTCGGCGACGAGGCCGGCCAGCAGGCCGGCCGCATGAAGCAAGCCGGCCAGATGTGGGTGCTGTGGCCCGCGGTCGCGGGCGCGCCGAGCGCCCGCTGAGTCGGCGCCGGTTCCTCGCAGAAGTGTTCCTCGCAGAATGTATCCGGCCCCTGGCCCCGGCCCTTGGCCGCTCGGCCGGCCGGGGGGTTAATATAGTCCGATCATGAAAAAGGAATCCATCATCGTCTGCGGGACCGGGGTCGCGGGGCTCGCCTGCGCCCTGGGTCTCGCGCGCGAGGGATATTCGGTGAGCCTGCTGGGCCCGCGCCGCGAGCCGCCCCGCCGCGACCCCGACGACTATCACCCCAGGGTCTACGCCCTGTCGCCCGCCAGCCAGGCGCTGCTCGAGCGCCTGGGCGCCTGGCGCCTGATGGACGCGCGGCGCATCGCGCCGGTCGAGGCCATGGAGGTCTATGGCGACGGGGGCGGCGCCCTGGATCTCTCGGCCTGGCAGGACGCGCGCGACACCCTGGCCTGGATCGCCGAGTCCGGCGAGATCGAGCGCGCCTTGCAGCAGGTCGTGCACGCCATGGGCGTGCCGTGGTTCGAGGACGAATTCGAGGGCCTGGAATCCCTGCCGGCGGGGGTGCGCATCCGCACGCGCGGCGGCCGGATCATGCAGGCCGAGCTGCTGGTGGGCGCCGACGGCGCCCGCTCGCCGGTGCGCGAGGCCGCCGGCATCCACCACAGCTACACCCCCTACGGCGACATGGGCGTGGTGGCGCACCTCGATGCCGAGGTGCCGCACCAGGGCAAGGCATTGCAGTGGTTCACCGGCGACAGCGTGCTGGCCCTGCTGCCGCTGCCCGACACGTCCGATGGCGCCCAGGTGTCCATGGTGTGGTCGCTGTCCGAGAGCCGCGCGCGCGAGTTCCTGGCGATGGAGCCCGAGGCCCGCCAGGCCTTTCTCGCCAGCCGGGTGCTCGCCATCACCGGCGCGCGCCTGGGCCGGGTGCGCCTGCGCAGCCAGCCCCACGGATTCTCGCTGAGCCTCGAGCGCACCGGGATGGTGGGCCCGGGGGTGGCCCTGGTGGGCGACGCCGCCCACCGCGTGCATCCGCTGGCCGGACAGGGCCTGAACCTCGGCCTGGGCGACGTGGAGGCCCTGATCGAGGTCCTGCGCGGGCGCGAGGCCTTCCGCTCGGTCGGCGAACCGCGGGTGCTGGCCCGCTACCGGCGGGCGCGGGCCGAGCCGGTCCTGGCGATGAGCCTGGTGACCGACGGCCTGCATCGATTGTTCGGCGCCGAGTGCGCCCCGATCGCCTGGGCGCGCAACGAGGGCATGCGCCTGGTCGACCGCGTCCCTTTCATCAAGCGCCAGTTGATTCGCGCGGCCGCGGGCCGCTGATGCGCGGGCGCTCCATGGTTTTTCATTCGAGGTTCATCATGCGTGCTTCTTTATTGCTGTCGGCGGCTTTGCTGGCCTGCGTTCCCCCGGCCTGGGCGCAATCGGCCGGCCAGGTGACCAGCACCCGGGACGTCCAGGCGGCCCCCGCCCCGGCCGCGTCGGCGGAATCGGGATCCGCGGGCGCCGGGGACAAGGTCCTGTCGACCGCGGCGCTCGAGCCCGAGCGGGCGCAGGCGATCCGCCGGCATTTCGAGGCGCGTTTCCCGGGCATCCAGGTGGCCCTGGTGCGCGCCACGCCGCTGGCGGGGATCTACGAGGTCCAGGTCGGGATGGACCTGCTGTACACGGACGCCAACGCCGACTACGTGCTGCAGGGCTCGCTGATCGACGCGCGGGCGCGCAAGGACCTGACGGCCGAGCGCATCGAGGTGCTGCAGCAGGTGGCCTTCGACAGCCTGCCGCTGGACAAGGCGATCAAGCAGGTCAAGGGGAACGGCTCGCGGCAGGTGGCGGTGTTCGAGGACCCGAACTGCGGCTACTGCAAGCAGCTGCACCGGACCTTGCGCGACGTGGACGACGTGACGGTGTATACCTTTTTGTTTCCGATCCTGGCGCCGGACTCGACCACCAAGGCGCGCGACATCTGGTGCTCGTCCGACCCGGCCCAGGCCTGGAAGGACTGGATGCTCGACGGCAAGGTCCCGGCCACCGCGCAGTGCGACACCCCGATCCAGGAAACCCTGGCCCTGGGCCGCAAGCTGAACGTCCAGGGCACGCCCGCGCTGTTCTTTGCCGACGGCACGCGGGTCAACGGCGCCCTGCCGCTGGACGCCCTGAAAAAGAAGCTCGACGAGATGGGGAGCTGAGGCCGCGGGCCGGGCGGAATCCCGCCCGGCCGCCGGGTCATTTCAGCAGGGTCCAGGCGCCGTCCTTGACGGTGATGAGCTCGCGGCCGCGCTCGTCGAAGCCGCTGTGGTCCTCGGGGCTCATGTTGTAGACGCCCTGCGTGGCCACCAGTTCGCGGGTGTGCTCCAGCGCATCGCGCAGGGCGGCGCGGAA
>Ga0180216_1001199_pt1 | contig 23802 bp, 32 predicted proteins | sample eDN3rd37CBELigMG_FD_128879 | JGI IMG/M metagenome (GOLD analysis project Ga0180216, IMG submission 128879) | Enriched Miracle-Growth compost microbial communities from Emeryville, California, USA - eDNA 3rd pass 37_C BE-Lig MG (version 2)... ...
CGCCCGCGGTGCCGGCGCGGCCGGAGCGCAAGCCGTTCGCCATCTCGGGCGAGATGTTCAAGACGGACCTGTTCAAGCGCAAGCCGGGCGGTCTGGGGTCCAGCCTCCTGCGGATGCCCAGCGCAACCGCCCTGCCCAAGTCCAGGGGCGCCGCGGACGAAGCGGCAACGCCCGTCGTAGCCGCGACGCCCAGCATCGCCGACGACCAGGGCGACAAGGACGAGGCGGCGCGGTAGGCGTCGTGCAGCGCCGCTTCCGTTGCGGGCGCACGGTTGCTCAGCGCACGGCAGCACCCGCACCGCCTTGCGTGTGGCGCGGCCAGGAACGAGCTGCTGGGCCGCGACGAGGCCAAGGTGGACCTGTTCCTGTCGGACGACGAGGGCGAGGGCGACGTCGCGGTCGACGAGGACCCGGAGGCTACGCTGGACGCCGTCCTCCGCGAGGTCCTCGACACCACCGGCGATGACGCCTTTGACGACGTGGACGGTGAGGACGACGGCGACTTGTGGGCAACTTGCGCGTCCCCGTGCTGGCTAACAGCCAGAGCTCGGACGAGTCTACCTTGCGATTGCCCGACACCAGCGCTCCTCTCTGGCCGGATCGAGGACGTGCAGGAGGACCCGCTCGTCCGCGAGGCCCTGGAGAAGGTGGGTGCCACTCTCGGCGCACCCGGCGGTCTGCCCCGGCGGTCTCCATGCAGGGCTAACCCGCTGCCAGACCCCACGAGCCGCCCCATTACACCCCAGGGCCTCGACTTGCGCGAGTACTCCAAGACGATTGAGAAGGAGCTCGCGCAGGTGGAGCGCGCCTCGGTGGACGACTGTACGCCAGAGAGGTGCACGGGTGGTAGGGACAGCGTGCCAGCGTTGACCACGGCTCGCGATGTGGTCGCCGCGATGGTTGCCCGCTCCACAGACATCAACCAGAGCCCGCAGCTGGAGGCGCTGCAGGGCCAGATCAAGGTGCGCCGGCATGCATGCTGCAGCTTCCTTTCCAAAGCGCACGGTCTCACGCAGTACCGGCTCGTACTCTTTGTTTATTGACGCCCCGCAATGCAGGCGTGCGACCAAATCTTGCAGTCGATGGAGGAAATGTTGGGTGGCTTTCAGACGGACCTGCACAGCATCTCGTCCGAGATCCAGCTGCTCCAGCAGCAGTCGCTGGCCATGAACATCAAGCTGCGTAACCGCAAGGTCCGCGGCGTGCCGCGCCGGCTGTGCTGCTGGTGGGACGGCCTCGCTCACTCCACGCGGGGCCCCCTGCTTGCCGCGTTGATGGTCCGTGCAGTTTGTCAAAGTGCTGCTGGGCAACTTTGTCGAGGAAGCCATGATCCCGCCCGAGCTCGTCCGGTACGACGGCCCACCAGATGTGCGCAGAAAGTGCGCGCGGGCGATTCCTCACGCGGCCCGCCTACCCGCGATACGATGGCGTGGGCGGGCGGCCAGCGGCATCATGGACGCCGAGGTCGGCGAGTCCTACCAACCGCTGCTCACCATGCTCAGCCGCAAAATCGCCTTTGTGCGCGAGCGCGAGGGGCAAGGCATCCCTGCCATCGAGACCGTCGCGCCGGAAGTGGAGCGGTTGCGGCTCAAAGTATTATGGCGTAGCCCAGCGCAAGGGGGCTGTGCAGCGGAGGGCGCTGACGTCCGTGCTTCGCAGACGCCGGGCTTGCCACGCAGGCGACGGACCGCGTGCGCGAGTTCCTGCTGGACCTGATCCGCAACATGAAGAAGCCGCGGCAGAACCTGGCGCAGTACCAGGCGAACGTGCGTGGTCACCAGCAAGGCATCTCGCCCGCGCGATCGGTGGCTCACGCAACCGCCGGCCCACCCAATCTAGAGCTGCGCGACCGTATATAGACCCTGCTCAAGTACCGCGGCCTGAACGCGTTCCTGCTGGAGCAGCACCCGTCGGCGGCGGCCGACGTGCACAACCACTACGTGGCCATCATGCGCGACTTTTACCAGAAACAGTTTTCGCGCTACATCCAGCAGCTCAGCAAGCTCTTGGTACGGCCGCTCTCTGCCACCCCCCCGGGTGTGCTCACGGGTCGGCTTACACGGACGCACGCGCCTCCTAGTTCTCGATGCCCTGGGCCCTAGGCCACCGTCGGCAACAAGTACGACACGCTGGGCGCGCCCGAGTCGGTCTCGACAGATATCCGCGATTGCCTATAATAGCGTCGTGCGGCGGGGACGGCCATTCACACACCCAGTTGCCTTAACGCCGCGCTCCTCTCCCCCGTGTGTTCCCCCCCTTTGGATTGCTCGCCCGGCACGCATGTTTGGCCCGCGCGTCTCGCTCAAGGACCGGTCCGAGGTCTACCGGCTGGGCGACCGCGCCGCCGTGCTCACCCAAGTCGGCCAGGGCGGCCTCGTCGCCAGCGTCGTGGAGCAGAGCGGGCAGCGCTACATGATCGAGGCCATCCTGCGCTCGCTCGAGCAGGAGCTGATGGACAACAGCTGCTCCGAGTACACCTTCCTGACCGAGTTCTTCAACGTGCGCGGCGACCACGCCAACGCGCTCTTCATGTCCATCTTTGACGCCGCGCTCGAGGCCGCCACCAAGTTTGTGACCGAGTTCCTCGAGTCGACCTACGACGCCGTCGGCGTCCTCATCTGCATCCGGCTCAACCACCTGCACCAGCGCCTCATGCAGCAGCGCCGCGTGCCGTGCCTCGACCCGCACCTGAACGAAATGGCCCTGCTGCTTTGGCCCAAGTACGGCTGGCCTGCCGGGGGCGGGCCGGCTGGTTGGCCGTCGCGCTAACGGCTCGACCGGGCGCGTTGCGAGCCGGGCAAGCCACCCAGGCTTCAGCAGTTGATGGACCGGCACATTTCCAGCATCAAGACGGCGACGGCGTCGTCCCTGGCGCCCGTCGACAAGCTGCCGCACTTTGTATGGCCGACGCGACCGGGCTGGCCGCGCGGCCGCACGCGCTCACCCGCCGGCCTAGCCACTGTCGTTGTCGGCTCGGCACCAGGTGACCAAGCGGTTCGCCGACCTCGTCACGTCCATCGCGGTGCTGAACGAGGGCCACGACGACCCGCCCATCAACAACAGGTAATCGGTCCAGCGACGCGGTGCTCGTTGTGCGCCCGACCCAGCGCTCACGCGGCGGTGCCGCCCACGCCCCGCCCACGTGCGCTGTCGCCGGTGCCAGCATGTCGCGGCTGCGGATGGAGTTTGAGGTGCTCCTCGAGTCGCGCCTCGCGGGCGAGTTCCCCGACCGACGGAGCGGCGCGCTGGTGTTTTTGATCAACCAGTACGACCACATCGTCAACGTGCTGAGCGTACGACGCGCGCCCGGCCGCGCCCAGCCGCTGCCTGGACGCGCGAGCTGAACGACTGTGCTGGTGCGGCGCCGCCCCCCCCCGTATGGCCGTGCAGGAGTCGGCGAGCGTGAGCTCGGTCGCGCTGGAGCGGGAGCACTGGCTCGGTCTGTGCAACGGCCGCATGGCGCAGTTTGCCGAGCTGGAGCTCGAGACGACGTTCCCGTCGCTCGTCAAGTTTGTGCGGCAGACGGACGGCATGGGCGACGTGCGCGACTTGGACGTCGGTGCGTTCGTGCGCTTGCCGTAGCGCGCGCGGCGGCGGGTTCCGTGACCTGGGGACTGATGCCCCAACGAACGGCGTGGCGGTGGCCCGGTTGAGCTGCAGGCGCGGTGGAGAAGGTCGTGGTGGACTTTACCACGACGTGGAAGCAGAGTACGGCGTCGGCGCCTGGACAAATCCGAGGCGCGTGCTTGGGTGCGCTAACTGTCATCATCGCCGGACACGCCGCGCGGCGTTGGCGATGCAGCCCTGCAAGGCGTGAGCAACCGGCTGGCGTCGGCGTTCGCCACGTCCGTCTGCAGCCTGGCCGTCCTGCAGCTCGTGCTGACGCAGCTGCTCATGTACTACTCGCGGTTCGTCCTCGTCGTCGAGAAGCGGTGCGGCACTGCGCAGCGACAGGAGCGCCCCGTTGCGCGCTGGGCTCGCCTAACGCGCCGCCAGCGCACGAGCTCCGCCGGATGGTCTCACCAGGTTTGGCCGGAACCAACGGCTGCCGTTCCGCGAGGAGCTGGTGGACTTGGAGAAGGTCCGGTTTGAAATCAAAAAGTACCGTCCCAACGCGGCGTGATGGCGCAGCTTCGGTTTCCATTGTACAGTTACCTTCTGTGTTTTACAGTATCGAACTTTGCTCTGCACATCGTCCATCTTACAGCCGGGCCCGCCCGCCCACCAATCGCTGGTACATTGCCGCCGTCAGCGGCCGGTACCGCTCGGAGGTGCGATCGTAAAGGTACAAGGGGTCGCGCACGGCCGTCGGGTCGGCGCCCTGCGTCGCGAGCTCCAGGCGGCGGTGCCGGAATGTCTCGTCGGTCAGGAGCAGCCTGCACGATCACACGCCCCACGGGTGCTTCCTTCGCCTCAGCATCGTGCGGGCCCGACACGGGGCCCGGTGCGGTGGCGTGCGTACGCCGGAAGGACGCGGATGAAGACCGGGATCGCGTACGGCATGAGGCTCGTCTGGAGGTGATGCACGAAGGCCTGCGCACGCGACGGAGGATGCACACAGAGTCGAGCGTCAGCGCCTGCGTCTCGCCCTTCGGCGTGCATATCCATCTTGGCTGGGCTTACCGCGTCCTCGACGTTGGTGCCGGGCGCGAGGACGACGGCGCCCATGCACGGCTGCTCCTCGTGGCCGGCGATGCGGACGCTGTACGCGGTCGCCTCCAGCACGCCTGGGCACCGCAGGAGCGCCTCCGCAACCACCGTGGACGAGATGACCTCCCCCTTCCACTCTGGAGACGCGCTTGTCAAGCGAGGGATGGCGTCCCGTCAGCCGGCTCCTATGCGGCGTGCCGCCGCTGATCGCCAGGACCGTACGGATGCTGTTGCCGATCCGGTCCACGTAGTAGTAGAAGCCGCGGTCGTCCATGCGCATCAGGTCGCCCGTGCGGATGTACACGTCGCCGGGGCGGAAGACGTCCCGCGCCAGCACCAGCGTGCTGTCCTCGCGCCTGGCCACTGCAGCGGCGGCGTCCGACGCGGCGCCACCGGGCGCCGCGGCCGCTGCCGCCTTGCTCCAGGTCTGATTGTCGAGGACGCCCAGGATTTCGCCCAGCTGGCCCGGCTTGCACGGCACGCAGCGGCCGCGCTTGTCGCGGACCAGCGACTGCGTCGCCGGGTCGTACTGCACGAGCACCGCCGTGCCGAGCCGTCTATAGGCAAAAGGCGTACCGTGCGGGTGACAGAACAGGTGAGCGTCGCCGTCAAGCGATCAATGCCGTGTGCGCCAGATCGTACCGAGTGAACGGGCCGACATGGCCCACGGCACCGCGGCCGTCGGGCTGGTACAGCGACACGGTGTGCGTGACAAAGGCGTTGGTCTCGGTGTGCGCATAGTACTCGCAGATCTCGGGAATGGCGAACCGCTGCTGGAACGTCTCCACGACGTCCGGCCTGCGACGGCAACAACAGAAGGGAAAAGTACGGCGTGGATCCGGTAAGGGCAGCGAGGGCAGTGGCTGGGGAGAACGGCGTCCAGTGAATCCTTACCGCAGGCCGATGCCAAAGGCGAGGCGCACGTTGTGTTGCGTGTCCCGGGGCGAATGCGGCAGACGAAGCAGGTACCGGCACAGCTCGCCCATGTGCTGGTGCTCGGAACCACGGCGGCACCGGGAACTTGTTTCGTGTTGGGTGACATCGCTGGTAGTGCACACATTCCCTCGGCCTTTCGCGTACGTGAATGATGGTCGCCCGCGACTGGATGACGTCGTCCCAGAAGCGGTGGGCGGAGAAGCGCGGCGGGATCACGAGCGTCGCGCCGGCGTACGCCGCCGCGCACACGCCCAGCACGCCTGCGTGCGGCGCAGCGGCCCGCTCGGCAACGTCATTGGGTCAGAGCGGCCAAGCGGGCTCGGCGGTGCGGCCGCGCGGCCATACCGAAGAAGGTGCTGATGCGCATGGGCGAGTAGATAATGTCGGTGTCCCGGAACCGAAAATGTATCGGCAGCATCACCGAAATCACTGGACACGCGCCCGTTCCTCACCACCGCGTCGGGGGACGTTACTCATCCAGGCGCTCACGTGGCGGTTCGGCGCCCCCCGCGCCAAGATCGTACTGAACAGCTGTGCGTGGCTCACGCGAAACATCTGCCAAATCGACAAACCCACACCGCGGCACCGAGGGGTTTAGCGCCGCTCACACCCCCGGCTCCGTCGCACGACGCGGCGCAGCGTGCCTTGGGCCGGCCGCTCGCGCCGGTGGTGTAGATGCAGCCCCATGTGTCCAGCGGCCGCACGGCGGCCCGGCGCGCCCGGTCGACGGGGTCCACGCACGTGGCCAGCGGCAGCAGGTCGACGCTGCCCAGCGGCCCCGCGCCAGCCGCGGCGGCGGCGCTGCCAGCGGTGGACTGCACGGCCGGTGCGGCCGGCGGGAACTGCAGCGACAGGCTGCAGCGCAGCAGCCGCACCTTGAGGTCCCGCAGCTCCGACGCCACGGACGCCACGACGCCCTCCAGCTCCGTGCCGTAGACGAGCGCGCGCACGCTCTCCTGGCGCACGAGCTCCAGCACATTGACCGCTGGCAGGCCGAAGCGCAGGGACGGGCGTGCTGCGGCGGTCAGGTCTGGACCCAGTCTCCCGTCGCTGTCCGAACCACGCACGCACCGACGGCGTCGCGGCTAATGAGCACGGCCACGGCGCCGAGCTTGGCCAACGCCAGCAGGGTGAAGACGTAGTGTGGGCAGTTGGGCAGGAACAGGCCGACCTTGTCTGGCGGGAGGGCCCGGGAGCGCCCCCGGCGTCGGCATCATCAGAGGCCGCTGCTGCGGGGTCCGGCCGTGGATGGCCAACGACGTACCGCCCGCAGTGACGCCCAGGCCGGCCAGAGCATGCGCCTGCAAGAGTTCCCGATCGCGTCGGGTACGCGCGGCAGGTCAGCAGCGAGCGGGCTCAGCAAGCGCACGGCCCTGCGCCCTGCTTACGACACGGTTGGCGGCTGCGGGCGACGCCCGGCCACACACAGAGACCTCGGCCAGCGAGGTGAGTGCGCGACGACAGCTCGCTCGTCGGGTGCCATACACATGCGGTCGTACCGTGGTCGACGTTCAGGTAGGTCATGGAGATGCCTTCGTAGGCGAGGGCGACGCGCGAGGCGTACGCTGCGACGGACTGCTCCCAAAAGTCGGCGTACGTCGCGCCATTGGCCACCAGCCGCTCGACGCTGCGCAGTCGGCCCGAGCAGGCACCAGCAGCGCGGCGAGCGTGAGCGCGCACCCGTGGTGGATAGCCAGGAAAGGGGGGGCGAGGCTCGCGTACATGCGGCGAGCGCGCAGGTGCCGCTGCCACTTGACAAAGTCGCGCGTGATCAGGTAGTAGCGGTCCAGGTAGTCGCCCAGCAGCAGCGTCGCGCCGCCGGCGATGAGCACCGTCGGCACGGCGTTCACCGCGAGGGCCGCCATTCTTTCACGCGCCTCGCAGGCGACCGAGCGGGATCTGGCGCTCGTAATGGCCCTTCTGCGGCGCTCCGGCTCCCCGGCCTGGCCTGCAGTGACGTCGTCGGTGCTTGGCGGCCTGTGTTCGGCACGATCGCCGCCCTGGCACCGCCTGGCGTGATGTCGTCGGTGCTCGTCGGTCGTTGCTCGGCACGTTAGCTGCCGTCGCCGCAGTTGCCTTAAGTAGCGTCCGTCGGCGCCCGGAGCAGCTTCCCTGGCCACCGCCGTCACTGCGGTCGTCCCCGTCGTCGCGGCCGCCTTGGAGAGCTCCGCATCTGTCGCCGTCGCCGCCGTCGCCACAGCTGCCTTAAGTAGCGTCCGTCGGCGCCCCAAGCAGCTTCCCTGGCCACCGCCGTCGCGTCCCGTCGTCGCGGCCGTGTCCCGTCGTCGCGGCCGCCGTCGCGTCCGCCGCCGCCGTCGCCGCCTTCGCCGCCGCCGTCGCCGCCTTCGCCGCCTCTGATGACGTCATAGGCCGACAGACCAGACCCTAGACCGCTCTAACCCTAACCCTAGGCAGCGGCGGGTCCACTCGAGGCCAGACGCGTTAGGGTTGCAGGTGGACCTGCTCTGGTGCCGCAGGAGCATGCGCATGGCCTGCTTCACGCGGAGAAAGCGGTTGACACTGTAGCGTAGCACGTGTGAAACGCTCATAGCATGCCATGCCGTGTGCGTCCACACCGGACGGTCAATAGTCATTGGAGCAACACCGGCAACAACCCCAGCTCCTGCACAGAATCCAGCAGCCACGGCATCCACCTCACCTTCTACACAGCCTGACAGCCGTCACCGAGCAAGTGTTGCAAGTCTGCCAATCCGCGCGTCCATCGCTAGGCATCGATCAGTAGCCGCCTACCGTGGATCTGTCAGAGCGCTGTCAGAGCACTGTCAGAACCGTGCTTTTGTCAGATTCGAGTCAGATAATTCTTAGAGCAAACCCTAGAATGACGTCATCGCCCCGTGTCATTCCATAGAAACGCGCGCCGATCGGACGTCGGCCGGCGCACGTTGGTGGCCGACGGCCGCGCCGCCGAGCGCCCGCCGCACGCTAAGAAGGCCGCCGTACGCTTCGGCAGGTGACGCGGAAGCGAACGGTGCTGGAGGGGCGCGATTTGGCCGCGGATTGACGGAGTCGCGTCGGGCGGCCGTTACGGGCGGGTGGGCGGCACGTGGGCGCCACGCGCGAACGGCGTCCGAGGCTGGTGGGTGGTCGACGCGGAGGAAAGCGACGGCGGAGCGCGTGGAGCCGGCATGCAGCACAGTGCGAGCACCGCCGCCCGTGCGGCTGGGTCGACGTGTGCTGCGCGCCTTGGCTAACTCTCCGGCGTGATCCCAGATCTCGGCCCGCGATCGCGACGGCCCAGGCGACATCTAGCGCCAGCACCCGGTACCATACGTTTCGCTGCGCCCCCGGGGCGCGAGCCGGCCGGCCACCATGGCGGGCACGGAGAGCGAGCAGGAGATGCAGACCTTCAGCACCAGCGGCGGGCAGACGTACGTGCGCTTCCCACCAGCGGCTGCCTGACCACTGCTCCGCCAGCGCTGACAGAGCGAGCCTCGCCCTGATTTCACGGGTGCGGTGACCACGCAGGCTGAACACGTCGTCGGATCCGCTGGTGGACTCGGGGGCGGCCAAGCTGGACGTGGGCAGGGCGGAGGGCAACAAGCTCATGGAGGTCTGCTCGCCAGCTCGCCCCCCACGGTGAGCCGTGGGTGGCCGATCTCATCGCGCCCACTCCGCCCCCGGTCGCCGCATTGTGGGCGCCGCGCCAGGACCACATTGCCTACCTGCGCAAGACCTACCCGGACGTGTACATTGGCGAGACGCTGGAGCGGCAGTCGTATGTGCTCATGGGGCGGCCCGGCGATGCGGCCATGTTCGAGGAGGTGAACAAGTTCCGCGAGACCCACCCCACCGAGCCCATGAGCCACGCCTTCCAGCACTTTTGTACGTGCCTGCCCGCCGCCGTCTACCGCACGATGCTTGAAGCCCGCTCACCGCAGCGCTGCCGAAGCGACGCACATCGCCTGACCGCGCGGCAGTGACCGAGCCGGATCCCGAGCACGAGGCGCTGGACGCCGTAATCAAGGCGGCGTACCGCTCGCGCCGGGCCGACTACGTGCTCAAGGTCGTGGCCACCTCCAAGACGCCCCAGCACGTCAGCGTGCGGGCCGCCTGGGAGCGCCGCGTACGTGCGCCTGCCCGCCCTCAGCCGTGCGGCGCCGAAGGCGTGCGGTTGCTAAGCGGGTTACAAGGAGGCCTGGCGGCGGGGCTGCCAACCCTTCCAGGTGCTGAAGAAGGGCTTTGTGCTCGTCTACGAGCCGGGCGTCAAGCCGGACGAGGCCTACGTGCTGGTGTTTGCGCCGTTCCTGCTGCTGTGCGCGGTCGCCGAGGAGCGCGAGATCAACTTTGAGCTCATCCCGGACGACGAAGTCGCGCCGCGCAAGCCGACGCTGTGGGACCGCATCAAGGACTTTTTCACCGTCGAGGACCGCGTCACGCCGACCGCCACCGCCAACTTCAAGCTGGAGCGGCTTGACAAGGCGCGTTTCACGGGGGGTTTGCCGGGGCCCGGCAGGCGTACCGCGCGCGCGCGCTAACCCGACCGGGCTGGCCCTAGTCGTCCTTGCGCCGCGCTCCCGACCAGCTCCAAGGCAGCGACGACGACCACGTCGTGACCGGCCGCGACAAGTACCACGAGATTGTTCTGTGGTTCTTCCGGAACGCGCAGCGCAACTACCTGGTAGGCGGGCGAGCTGCCGATGGCCGCTGGCAATGGAGGTATTTCAGCGCTGACGCCGAGTGTTGGGTGCCACGGCGCGCGCCGTCGCAGTCGTACCACGTGTTGTCGCGCGTGTCGGTGCCGCCCGAGGAGCTGAAGGAGCTCCGCATGCGCGAGTTCCCGCTCACGAAGCGCGCCAGTACGTTGCTCGCCTCGGCCTTAGGCATGCCCGCCACGCCGGCTGCTGCTGATCTATGACCGCCGGGCGCAGTTGCGCTGCCGCCGCGCGTGCAGCCGTGACCAACCTGCTGAGCAAGGGCGTGTACGCCGAGTTCTTCCCGATCCACGACGCGCTGCAGGACCCGTCGTCGAAAAAGCCCAACTTGCGGTGCGGCCGGCGACGGGGAACGCGGCGTCCCCCTCTTGCGCGCCCGGGCTGACACCTCGCACAGCTGCTGCCGGCCTCCCCCTTGCTGCGGCCTCGTGCAACCCCAGGACGCAACTCAAGGCCGAGTGGACCAAGTCGCCGTTCAGCCGCCAGCCGATCACCAAGATCCGCGACTACTTTGGCGAGAAGGTGGCGCTGTACTTTGCGTTCCTCGGATTCTACACCATCTGGCTCATCTGGGCCGCGCTGGCTGGCATCATCGTGACCATCTATGGCATCGTCAACGCATCCGAGTACGATGCCGGCATGCGGGCGCCACCGCTGTGCGATTTGGGTGGCGTGGTGGCTGATCCGATCCTGCGGGGCGCGCCTCCTGCGTTGGCGCGCGCCAGCGGCATTGACGACATCGCCGCCAGCGCCACCACCCGCCTCTTTGACAACGAGCTGACGCTGCCGTTCGCCGCGTTCATGTCCCTCTGGGGTACGGCCGGACAATCCGCGCGTCGATAGCGGTCGCGCGGCTCGTGGCCTGAGGCGCCCCGCAAAGAGCGCCCTGCTTGGTTTACTACCCCAGCGGTGATGTACCTCGAGTTCTGGAAACGCAAGAACGCCTACCTGGCGTGGTGGTGGGACGTCATGGACTACGAAGAGCTGGTGCGCCGCGGTGGCCTGAACCCAAGTGTGTGTGCCGCGGCCGCGCTCACCCCAGGTGTCTTCAGTGGGGCACGTCGGCCACCGCCGCTGACGGTCGCAGGAAATGGAGCGGCCCGAGTGGTACGGCACGGCCGTGCGGATCAGCCCCGTCACGGGCAAGCGCGAGCTGCACTACCCCAACCGGCTCCGTGTCCTCAAGATGACCGTCTCCTTCACGCTCATCGTCATCGCCGTCATCATCGTGCTGCTCTCCGTGACCGGCGCCATCGTGTACCGCGCCTGGGCGCGCAACTACTTTGGCGTCTGCGAGCTGCCCGAGGCCCTCGTCGATGTCTGCCTGGGGCCCGCGAGCGACGCGCAAGGTGCGCGGCCGCCCCCGCACGCACGGACGATGGCCACCGGGTGGCAAAGCGTAGGTGTGAACCCCCCGCCTGGCCCCGTCCGCGCGCTGCGCCTACCTGCGTTCCAGAGTTGGCGTGCTCCGATCCCTGCTGGGCCCTTACGACGAGCGCGGCGTGCGAGGCGGCCAACTTCACCATCTGGACGCAGGACGGCTCGTCGGCGAGCCCGCCGTGCGCGTGGTACGGCACCTACTGCGCGGCGTCGTGCGCGAGCTACAAGACGGAGATCCCCTGCAGCATGTCCCACTACGACGACGAGGACGGCGACACGCGCAAGGTGTGCGGCTGGGTCGACCAGTACTACATCTCCACCATCACCGCCGCCTTGGTCAACTTGGTCGCCATCATTGTGTTGAACGGCGTACGCGCGCCCGCGCTTCGCCACGTGCCGCGGTGCGGGCGGCGCCCCGGCTCACGGCCCCGATGGAGCGCGCAAAGAGGAGCCGCGTTGCATATTGCAGATCTTCACCAAGATTGCGCGGCTGCTCAACGACTGGGGTGCGGCCACGCTTCCGCTGAACGCGCCAGGAAGCGCAGGCGCCGAAAATAACTCACAACTGCACGGCGGGTGCCGCGCGGCGCGGGCAACGCCGCCAGAGAACCACCGCACGCAGACGCAATGGGAAGACGCCCTCATCGTCAAGGCCTTCTTTTTCCAGTTCCTCAACTCGTACACGTCGCTGTTCTACATCGGTAACCACCCCACCGGCCCGCCACCCACAGCGCTGCCACGTGCGGCTCACCCGAACCCGTGCAATACCTGGCGTGCGTTCTGCGGTTGGCGGCCGCCGCGACCAGGCTTCTTCAAGCAAACGGCCTCGAGCAACATGTTTGGCCGTCGCGACCTGGTGGACAGCTGCTCCTACGGCTCGTGCTTCACCGAGCTGATGATCCAGCTGGCGATCCTCTTCGTCGGCAAGCAGATCTTCTTCCAGGTCCTGGAGGTGCTGACCCCATGGGCCAAGGCGTACCTGCGGCGCCACAAGACCAAGTCCGAGACGGACGACCTGAACCGCATCTACAAGAACCAGGTGCGCACGCACGCCGGCCGCGCACAGGGCGCACATCGTGACGTGACGCGCGGCTGAGCGCGGGCGGCGCGGCGGCGCGCTTGGGGCGGTGCTGCGTGGGCCGCAGGTCGAGTCCAACGCCCTGACGGCCCAGTACATCCACGCCGTCGACGACGTGAATGGCGACATGAAGGTGCCGCCGCAGTGGTTCAAGGACCAGGGCCGCGAGCGCTTCGGCGAGACCCTGTTCGAGGACTACAACGAGATGGGTAGGACCACCGTCGAACGAACCGCGAGCGAACGCATGGACAGCGCGCGACTGACGTGGACGCCCCATGGGGGTTCGCTCTGCGCCGCTCGGCCGGCAGCGCTGCAATTTGGCTTCATTACGCTCTTCGTGGTGGCGTTCCCGCTGGCGCCGCTGTTCGCCCTGCTCAATAACACGTCCGAGATCCGCACCGATTCGTACAAGATCCTGACCAAGCTTCAGCGGCCCCCGGCCATCCCGGCCGAGGATATCGGTGCGTTTGGGGGGTGCCAGCCAAGCCGCTAGCGGGTGGACCACTCGGCTTACGCTTGCGGATGCCGCGGCGATGCGTCCGCCGCGGCGCGCCAGGCTCGTGGTACGCGGTGCTGAACGCCCTGTCGGTCATGGCCGTCATCACCAACGCCTTCCTGGTGGCGTTCTCGTCGGCCTGGCTGTACGACCTCATCTACGCGGGCGTCCAGTACCTCAACGTCACCGTACGGGCGCGCCGCCGTTGGCAGATGGGGACGCCTGGGCCAACCGCTGACAGGCTTGGCGCCTGTGCAAGGTTACCTGTTGCCGTGGGCAGGACCAAACGGAGCTGGAGCTGATGGTGCTCTCCTTCCGCCTGGTCACCGTGCTGGTCTTTGAAGTGCGTTTGATACCCCCCGCCCCTTCCCAACGGACGCTATCTGGGTTCCGCGGGCCTCTCTGACCGCCTGCCCGCTCGTGCCGCTTCGGGTACTATCGGACAGCACGTCGTGTTTGGCCTGCGCATCCTGGTGGCGTTCCTGATCCCCGACGTGCCGGGCCCCGTGCGCCTGGCCATCGAGCGCGAGCAGTACCTGCAGAAGCAGGCCTTCGAGGGTGCCATGGACGCGCACGAGGACTTTACGCTGACCGACGACGATGTCAAGGATGCCGTGCGGCAGCTGCTGGGCTCCTCCAAGAAGAAGGCGTAGCCGGAGCAACCTCGCGACCTCGCCAGCTTGCGGACTTGCGTGCTTGTGCCATAAACCCCAACTCCCAGAGCTTTGTTCATTATACCCGCGCGCCTCGATTTGTTGCTTTCCATCGCGACATCCATACTACGTGCCCACCCTGTCTCAGCTGCTCCCATCCTCCAGCTCGGTCCAGCTGCGGCGGCGTGCGGCGCAAAAGCTATCGCGGGGAGCCAGACCAGACGAGAACGCAGCCTAGGCGTCGCTAGAGCCCCACGGACGGCGCTGGAGCACGCAGCGAACGCGTTTGCGACCATGGCGAGCAACTACGCGATCATTCCGGAGGCCATGGACCGCCGCGACTCGGCCGACAAGGAGGACCTCTTCCATGCCGAGTCGCTGCTGCCGCCCAAGCACGGCGTCGCAGCCAAAAAGGAGCCGCGCTCAGCGAAGCACGACCGCGGCGCCGACGAGGCGCCCGTGCGCCTCGAGGCACAGACGACACAGACGACGGCTGAAGCGGCACAGCAGCCGGCGCCGCCGCCCGCCACTCAAGCTGGCCGTGCGCCTGAACGTAGCGGCGGCGATACTTAAAGGCTCGCTGCTCCGGCCTCCTGGCCTCCCGCTCGTGCGCTTCCTCTATCGGTCGTTTGGTGCGCTACGGGACGGGTTCGCCCCAACGGATGTACCTCCGCGTAGGTTTCCTGTATCGGCTGCTTGCTACGCATGCACTGTACAATCATCTTCGAGCGTCTCCTTGGAGGGTGGTTTCTCCCTGCCTAGGCGGGAAGCGAGCCAGCGCGCCGCGCCCGTGCGAGCACCTTCTCGGCCCACTTGACGACGGGCCGGTCGACCATCTTGCCGTCGACGGTGAGGGCGCCGAGGCCGCGCCGGACGGCGTCGGTGTACCCAGCGACGATGCGCTGCGCGTAGTCGATCTCGGCGGGCCGCGGCGCAAAGAGCTCCTGGATGACGGCGATCTGGTTCGGGTGGATGGCCTGCTTGCCCGTGAAGCCCATCTCGCGGCCCTCCTGGCACTCCGCGCGCAGCGCGGCCTCGGACTTGTAGTCGATGCAGACCAGGTCGATGGCCTGGAGGCCGTGCGCGGCCGCCGCGGTCACCACCGCGGAGCGCGCGTACAGGAGCTCGCGGCGGTGCGCCGTCCGGATCATGCCGACGTCGGCGCAGTAGTCCTCCGACGCGAACACGAGCGCGTCCAGCCGCGGGTCCGCGGCCGCGATCGCCGCGGCGTTGAGCAGGCCGCGCGCCGACTCGATACACGCGATGAGCCGCACGGGCGAGCGGCGGCCCGCAGGCGCGCGCGCGTCGATCACGCTGCTGACCAGCTGCACGTGCCACGCGTGCTCGACCTTGGGGATGACGATGGCCTCGAGGTTGGGCGCGGTCAGGATGGCCGCGAGGTCGTCGTGCTCCAGGCCGGACCCGACGCAGTTGATGCGCACGGCGCGCTCCGAGCCCGGCGCGAAGGCCAGCGTCTGCAGCGCCGCGCTCACGCGCGTGCGCGCCTCGGCCTTCTTGTCGGCGGGCACGCCGTCCTCCAGGTCCAGCACGACACTGTCCGCCAGCAGCGTCGGCACCTTGGCCAGCTTGCGCTCGTCGCTGCCGGGCACTGCGCCAGCGGCGCGCTCGCTTCGACAGAGCGGCTCAGCGGGACTGCGTCAGAATGCAGCTCTGAGGGATGACCGACGTGTTGGCGTTGCGCGCCGTACCGTTGAACAGGGCGCGCCGGACGCGCTCCTCGCGCTCGACGCCGCCGGTGGCTGCCGCCGCCGGCGCGGCGCTGGTGCTCGTTCGCCGCCGTATGCCGTTGGCGCCATTGTGCGAGATCCACGGCCTAGTGGCCTGCAAGCGCAGGCTGGCCGCGCGTCCCGCCGGTGCCGCAGCCGCCCCGGCCGCCCGCAGCAGCGCCCGCGCCGCCGCCATCGCCGCCGCCCGCCGCTGCGCCCGCGCCCGCCCGCCTCCGCCGCCCGCGGTGACGTCATCGGTCCATCTAATGACGTCACCATAGCGTGCCTTGGTCCTTAACGAACACACGCGCCGCTCTCGCCACGCGCCTTTCTTGTATGGGCGCCACCAAGCACGTGACCGCAAAACACGTGCTTGTGACCACGTGAAAAGCATCCACGTGACGTGCTTACGTCATCGACGCCGTTGGAGCGTGCCCGGGCGTGCGACGCCCCCATCCGCTGCGGTGGTGCGCCGTCCATCGCGTGCATCCGGCGCCATCCGCACGTCGCTCCTGGTTGGGACCGTGGGCGGATAGACTACAGAGGGTGTGCTGCCGGTGAACCGTGTGAACGCATACGGCCAACACAAGGGTCGGCTAGGAGCGGATGGACGGAGGTTGGCCGCGGCACGCAGCGTGGCGTCACAACAACACTGCGACCGCGCCGTCCTCCCGCGCCGCCTGCGCTCGCGGCGCCCTTCCTTGGGGCCCCTCTTTGCTCTTCGCCGTCGTCGCCAGTGTCCCTTTGCTGGCGCTGCCGCTGGACCACACGCAGCCCGCATCGGCGCATTTGGGCGGTGGCATTCGCATTGGAGCGCATGCGGACCCGATAAGAACGCCCTGCAACGCTCGCGCGCTTCCCCGGTGACGCGCGCACGCCGTGCGTGGCCGCGCCGTCGCCGCCACCACCATGTCGTGTACGGTCTCGAAGCGGCCGTACGAAGTGGCCCTCATGGACGCCACGCCCACCGCGCCGGACGCCGCGTGGTGGTCGCCCAGCGCCGCGGCGGCGGCCACGGCGGGCCCTTCGGGCATGCGCGACGGCGGCGGCGCCGCCATGGACTGTGGGCCCGCGGGCGCCGCCGGCTACGTCGGCACGCCGCCCAAGCGCTGCCGGATGAGCGGAGCGACGCCGTGGACGCCGACGCACGCGCTGGTCTCGCCGGACCGCCTGTCGCCGCCGCCGGGCGGGGCCGGCGCGTTCGGGGCGTCCGCCGGCACGCTGCGGCCCGTGGCGCTCGCGGGCGGGCGCCACCACCACGGCGCAGGGAGCAGCAACAGCCTCGGCGTGTACGCGCTGCCAGCCAGCAGCTCGACCGGTACGGCTCCGCTTCGCGCGCCCGTTCGCTACTCGTCTTGAGCTAACGGCCCCGCGTGTGCGCGCGCGCTACGCCTCTGGGCGTGCAACAGAGGCGATGCTGGAGCAGTTTGACCACTACCTGCCGCGGCGGAAGCGGAACGCGGCCGGGCGCGAAGCCAGCGGCGTGCTATTCACGTACGCCGAGGTCAAGGACATCGTGTCGCGCATGCTCAAGGACCAGGAGGACCGGCTCATGGGCGAGTTCCAGAACGTGCTGCGCGACCGGCTGCACGGTGCGTGGCGCGACCGGGACGCACCAGGGGTAGACGCCTGCGCCGAGCGGCTGACATGCCCATTCCGCGCTGGTTGGGCCCGGTGCACCGCGCAGAGCAATACGAGAGCTTTTCCAAGTTCAACGAGGACTTTATGTCGCGCCAGCTGCGCGAGTCCCACTTTGACTGTACGTGGGCACCGTCGCAAAAATGCCGCAGCGGCAGTGCGAGGCAGCGGCCTAACGCCCCCGCCGTACGCGCTCCCCTTCTGGTTTGCCGCTTGCAGATATGACCTGAGCGGGCGCCCGCGCGAGTCGCGACGTGCCCGCGCACGCGAGTTATATAGGATTGGCAATTTTGTACATTGCAGGACGTGTGCAGGGCGTGTGCAGAGAACTGTACAGGGCTGTATAAAGTGCCGCAGGTTCGCTACAGCGCGGGCGGCGTCGGCAGGATGCACACCGCGTGGTCCTCGCCGCAGCTGGCCAGCTCCCAGGCGTACGGCTGCGTGGGCGTGGGGTGCGGCCGCCAGCGGAGCCGCGTCACCGGAGCCGCGTGCCTGCGCCGCGGGGCCCCACGCACTGTCAACGACCGAGGGGCCGGTGAGTCGCCGAGCCCCGTCCCCCAAACCTTGGGGAGCCGTCGTGGCCACCTACCGCGCCGGAACGGTTCGCACCACGGACCACGACGCGGCGGCGTCGCCCGCCAGCAGGGCGATGCTGCCGTCTTCCAGGCCCGCCGCCGCAACGGCGCGTCTGCGCCAGCAGCGACCAGCGGCGGCCCGCGTGACGCCTGCGGTTAGCGGGCGGCCGCGAGCAAAACAGCGCCCCTCGCTGCGGCCGTACCCGTCGTCCGTTTGCACGGGTGCGACGTCGACGGCGTTGACGCCGTGCGGGAAGCACAGCTGTGCCGCCGGGGCGACCGTGCTCGCCGCCGCCGGGCTCCCGGTGGCAGCCGCCACCAGCGCCGCGATGTCCCACACCTTGACGACCTTGTCGCGCGACGCGGTCAGCAGCACTGCTCCGTTCGCCGCAAAGGCGCCCGCCCAGATGATGCGCGCGTGGGCCTTGGTGTGGTGCACGCGGAGCTCGTATCTATGGTTCATCGCGAGCGCCCGGCGAGGGGTGGGCGTGTGAGCCGCACGGCGATCCCTGAGCTTCACGGGGGGGCGGCGCACAGGGTCGTACCGCCCCTGGCCGGCGCGCTCAAAGAGGCAGAAGCTCCGGTCGCGCGAGACGCTGAGCAGCCACCGGTCGTCGTCGCTGAACGCGAGCTGCGTCACGGTGAGCGAGTGCGCCCGCAGCTCGCCCGCCGCCGTCCAGGCCTCGGCGTTCCACAGCCGGATGGTCGCCTGCTCCGGCTTGGACGCCTACAGGAACCCTAAACAGCCGCGGGCGTTTCTGGCGACAACCATGAGGCATTGTCCGGCGGCATCGCACGCGTTTGCGCGACCTGCGTACCTTGCAGGCGGACGCCGCCAGCGTGCCCGCGCGGTTCACCGCGACGGTGATGATCTCTGAGGGGTGGCCGTACCTGCGTGGGTGGCGGCATTGGGACTGGGGGGCCAACCGGCCTGCGTGAATGCCCGCGCGCCGTCGTCTGATGCCGTCGCGGGCACCGTACAGTTTCTCCACTTCGGCCCAGAGCGTGCCCTGCATCAGCTGATCCTCGAACGGCGGCACCTCCAGCTGCAGCTGCGACGGCACTGGCGGGGCAAACAGCCCGTCCGCCGCACCGTCCGCGCCGCCGCCTTCGTCGTCCGCAACGGCATACGGATTGGCCTCTGCGCGACAGACCAGGCCGTTGCCGCGGATGCAGGAGTGTGTAAAGAACGCACCGCGCTGCGTCAGTTGACCAGCCGGCCGCCGTACCGGCCTCGACGGCTTTGTTGGAGAGACCCAGCACGGGCGTCGTGGCGGCCAGCGAGCGGCTGCGCTCCAGCTGTAGTGCGTCAGAAAAACGAGAGACCACCCGACCGAGCTCAGCCACCGGTCAATGCCGCGCGTACAACGCTCACCCGCGCAGCCGGACCGCGCGCTGGTCCTCGTCGGAGAGGCCCGCGGCCCCGCCGATCCGCGAGAACGAGCTGATGAGCGTCGCTGGCGCGGCAAAGACACGGAGCACCTTCTCGTCCGCGCCGCTGATGAAGACGTGCGGCCGCACAAAGGTGACGCACGTCAGGTCGTAGCCGTGCACCTGCGGCCGCGCCAGCTCGTGCCAGCCCTCGTAGGCGTCGCGCCGCCAGCGGCCCCACAGCCGCGTCGTCTGGTCCGCGCTGCCTCGCCAAGGCCATCAGTCTACATGGAAACACAGCCGTTAGCGGATTGCTTCGCCACGGCGGCGCAGGCGGATTCCGTCGTACCTGACGGACACGACGAAGCGGCCCGTGGGGTCCCAGGCGACGTCCTGTACGGGCAAACCGTGGCCGCTGCACACGACGGCCGGCGTCCAGCGCGAGCCCGCTGAAACCGCCTCGCACACTCGGTCGTTCGCGGTGCCCAGTGAGGGACGCGCCCGCTCGCGCCAACCCAGCGGGGCACGGCGACTGTACGCTGGCCGTCGCTAGTCCAGCGGTGGAAGGCGCCGTTGAAGCCGTGCGCCAGCATTGTGCGCCCGTCGGGGCTGAACACACCGCCGTAGAAGCCGAGCACGTTCTGGCCGCCCATCTCGCCCACGCGCGTCTCTGGCAGCCACAGGCCCGAGTCGGCGTCCGGCCGCCAGAGGCACATGGTCTTGTCGATCGATGCCGACAGCACGCCCAAGGGCGCATCTGCAGCCGCAACGAGGGGGCACTTGGCGGGCGGCGCGGCTGGCACCGTCAGCGGTCGCGGTGGGCGCAGGGCCGGGCCGCGGTCGCATGCCCACCTGGCGTCGCGCGTGGCTGCCACGCCACCGAGTAGATCCGGTCGGCGTGGCCCGCCAGCAGCGCATCCAGCCGCACCGAGTACGTCTGGCCGCTGCCCGGCGCCTTCCAGAACTCTGCCCGCTGCTTCGCGCCGCTGGATCGCCGGCCGTGCGCGGCGCGCATCACTAGGCTGTCGATCAGATACACAATCCTTTGCAGCTCTGTGGGCGCGGGACAGGGCGGCCGTACGCTGCCGACTCGAGCTGCGCCAGCAGCTCCGCCGCGTTCGGCACCGCCGCGGCCGCGGGCTTCTCCTGGGCGGCGGCCGCCTCGGCCGCCGTGCTGCACTCGATCAGCCACAGCCGGACCTTGCGGTCCTGCGCCCCGCTGGCCAGGTAGAGGCGCGTGTCTGAGCACCCGCAGCGCCGCCGTGGCGCGACCGCGTCAGAATGCAGCCTGCGTGGCCGTGCCGCGCACGCGCCTGCTCGGGCCATACCGTCCAGTCTCTCAAAGGCGACGGACCGCACCCAGTCCTCGTGGCCTTTCAGGGCCACCACGCGCTGCCACGCGGCGTCTGGCGCCTCGCCCGCCGGCATCCACAGCTGCACGCGGCAGTCGACGCCCGCGACCGCCAGGACCGGCGCTGGCGGACGACGCAGAAAAGCACCAGGTGGACTGGACGTCTTTAGCACCCTAGCCGCCCGCAGGATCAGCCAGCGATGCACCCGGACGCACCGCCAGTGCGCGGCAGCGTCGCCCACGCCACAGCGAGCGGCGGCAGGCGGCCGCAGTCAATTGTGTACACCGAGGTGACCGTGCATCCTGGAACCGTGCGTCGTGAGCTAGGCCGACCACACCATTCGTTCATCGGTTGCAGCGCGCGGCATACTCCCCTGTGCCCTTGCGCCACATACCAGCCGCGGCCCAGGTGGCCCGCCAGATGCGCACGGTGCCGTCGACGCTGGCCGAAGCGGCCCACAGAGCGTCCTCCGTAGCGGCGAGGCCGGCGACGGCCACGACGGCGTCCGTGTGGCCCCGCAAGGTCGCCACCGGCGTATACGCGCCGGCCGCGGACGCCGCCCACAGGACGGCGGTGTGGTCCGCGGCGCCGCTGATGAGGACGCTCCGGCCGGGTGCGTCGACCGCCGCGACGGCGGTCACGCTCGCCGAGTGGCCGACGAGCCGGCCGTAGGCGCGGCCGCAGCCGCCGTCATCCGGCCCGTCGGGCCGCCACAGCGCCACCGCCCGGTGGGCCGCGTACGCCACGACGCCGGTCGCGGTCCACGCGACCGCATTCGGGCAGCGGTTCGCCCCGACGGCCGCCGCCGCCGCCGCCGCCGCCGCCATGACCGCCTCCCGCCGATGACGTCATCGGGTGTATGACGTGACAGGTACTATTGGATGACGTGGTGTGCTGCGGACCCCGGAACGGTTCTGTGGTGGGCCTCAGCTGCAGCAACCCCGGTTTCCTAGCTGGTCGGCTGCGCTGGCGCACCGTTACTGGGCGCGCAGTGAGCGGATCGAGTTCGCGCGCATGTACTTACAATGCAATGCAATGGACGAATACAAAAGTGCACCCAACCGGCGCACTAGTACTCGATGACCTTCTTGATGGCCTCAAAGTTGCGCAGCTTGTCCGGCACGTAGAAGCGCTCAAAGATGAGCGGGAACGGCGTGTCCCAGCCGCACACCCGCTGGATGGGCGCCTCGAGCCGGAGGAAGCTGGCATGGCGCAGCAGGCGGGAACTGGCCCAGCCAGCCCGTCAGCGACGGAGTGCGACCGGCGGCCGCCGCGTGCCAGGCCGTACCAGCGCTCCTGAATGGTGCTGGCAATCTCCGCGGCGAAGCCGCCGGTCAGCGGCGCCTCGTGGCTGATAATTAGCCGGCCCGTCTTGTTGACGGACTGAGTGGGGTGCACAACGCCCGAGAAAGAAAGCGATGGATGAGTTGCTTAGAAACCCCAACGGGCCGGCGGCGCCACACTTCGGTGCCGCTCACCTTCTCGACGGTCTCAATGTCCCACGGGTTGATGGTGCGCAGGTCGATGAGCTCGCACGAGACGCCCAGCTTCTCCTTGGCCAGCCGGACGGCCTGCTCCAGCACGTACATCTGCGAGCCCCAGCCCACGATCGTGACGTCCTTGCCTGCGACCACGGAACCAGCCGCACGCGCGCGCTCGCGACGGAGCGCCGGCGTCAGCCACCATGGCCACCCAGCGGCGCGCGCGCTGTAGCGGCGCGCCGGCGCACCGGGCTGGACGATCTCGGCCTTGCCCAGCGGCAGCACGTAGTCCTCGACGGGCACCTCCTCGACGGTGGACCGGTACAGGATCTTGGGCTCCAGGAAGATGACCGGGTTCTTGTCGCGGATCGCCGCCAGTAGCAGGCCCTTGGCCTGGATCGGCCCGCGCGGCGTGACCACCTTGAGGCCCGGCGTGTGCGCAAAGTAGGCCTCGGGCGACTGGCTGTGGTAGTGGCCGCCGTGCCCGACGGCGCTGCACGGCGTCCGGACCGTGAGGCCGCCGACGTCAAACATGCCGCCGGAGCGGTAGCGGTACTTGGCGGCCTCGTTCACGAGCTGGCGGGAGGGGGGCACGCCGCGGGGGCGGCAACGCGTCCGGTCAGCGCCGATCACGCGGGCGCCCCGGGTTAGGCTGCCGGGGGCGCACCTGGTCAAAGGCCGGGAAGATGTAGTCGGCAAACTGGATCTCGGCAATGGGCGTGGCGCCCATGGCGGCCATGCCGATGGCGAAGCCGGCGATGCCCTGTTCGCAGAGCGGCGTGTTGAACACGCGGTCCTTGCCTGCGCGGCGCGACGAAAAAGGCAAGCGACGCAGCGAGCAAGGTGAGCGGCACGGGTGCGCGGCAGCCGGCGTGGCTCCGCCGCGGCGTACCAAACTTGTCCAGCAGGTCCAGCGTGCAGCGGAACACACCGCCAAAGGCGACGTCCTCGCCAAAGACAACTGCCGGCGGGTCCCGACCGACCGCATCGCCGCGAAAGACGTCGTTTTGAGGATCAACCCGAACGCAGTCCGAGGGGCGGCGCCGGCGACGCACCGGCCTTGTCGTCCGTGGCGAGGGCGATGGTGAGGGCGTTGTTGAGCGACTGCAGCATGTTCATCTGCTTGGTCGTGGCTGGCCGGCGGCCATGCGGGAAGGGTAAGACACGAGAAGAAGTCGGTCAGGGCCGACGCCCGCTCGAGATTTCCGCGCCACACGCCAGACAGCGTACTGTTGCTGACGCCCTTCAGCTCCGGGTTCTCAAAGACGCGCTTGGGGTCCTTGAGCAGCAGGGCCGAGGGCGCCGCCGACGCGTCGGCCGCCGCGAGCCGGCTCGCCGTGTGGATCTGCCGGAGCGTCTGCCACCACCGCAAACGGGAGCCGCCGCCGCAGTCGCCGCAGCGGTCGTTAGCGACAAGACCATGTGCAGGAGCGCGTGTGGGTGCAGGGTGCGGGTTAACCGACGCACCGTCCGCGCCGCAAGGGCGCGCCGCGCGGCCGCCGCCGCCGCCGCCGCCGCCGCCGCCGCCATTCGCAGCGCAGTTCCCCGCTCGCTGGGGTCGCACGTGATCAGCAAGTCATGTGAGTGAACCACGTGGCAATTTTTGGCGCGAAAATGGTCGACTCGCCGACGCGGACGCCGGAGGACGAGAAGCGGACGACTGAGGACCCCGACACCGACGCCGGAGGACGAGAAGCGGACGACTGAGGACCCCGACACCGACGCCAGAGGACGAGAAGAGGACGACTGAGGACCCCGACACCGACGCCGGCAACCGCCGAGGACGACTGAG
>Ga0180216_1001200_pt1 | contig 23801 bp, 29 predicted proteins | sample eDN3rd37CBELigMG_FD_128879 | JGI IMG/M metagenome (GOLD analysis project Ga0180216, IMG submission 128879) | Enriched Miracle-Growth compost microbial communities from Emeryville, California, USA - eDNA 3rd pass 37_C BE-Lig MG (version 2)... ...
ACACTTCAACATGATTTTCATCATCCGCGCCAAAAATGGGCATTGGTGCGCCTTCCGCCGGCGCTGTTTGCGCTAGTTTGCTTTGGCAGGTGGGATTGGCGGGCAAAAAAGGGAACTGTGGGATTGGCAAAGAATGACGGGCGCACGCACGTTCGTTTCGTTGGCAGGCGGCATCCCAGGACGACTGCGATTGGCATTGCATACGCAGGTAGTGGTCCCGTCATGTACTAACTTTTGCGCGCATGTTTGCCACTCCGGGCAGCGATATCGAGGGAGCGATTCTCGTTTGTGAATTACCATGCAGGGAAGACATCCATCCAGGTCGTCCTAGATGATATCGTGGCGCGCATACTTGGCCATTCAGGATACGACACGCGCTGGCGACATGTACCATACATATTGTTTTAATTACTACTGTACATCCTCATCCATCTATCCAGCAAAATCGTACAGGTAGCTGCTTAGCGCAAAGCCGACCGACCGCGCGAGCCGCTGGGCGTCGTCGTAGCGCAGGCCGCAGCGGTAGGTCATGCCCTCCAGCCGGTCCGGCGCGCTCACCTGAACGAGCAGCTTGAGCGACACGAGCGTGCCGATCTGCTCGTGCAGGTCGACCGTGGGCTCCACGGGCTCGTCAACAATGTGGTGGAAGATGGCCAGCATCCGGTCGACGGGGAACGTGCGCGGGCCCAGCAGCTGCGTGCGCAGCTTGGCCGCGGCCGCCGCCGCGGCCGCGCCCGAACTGGCGCCACGGCCTCGCCCGCCGCGGCCACGCCCCACGCCGCGCCCGCGGGGGCGTGCGCGCGGCTGGGCCGCATGGCTAAAGTAGCGCAGGTCCATGCCCGCGGGGTTGTACGAGGCCAGGAATGACGCCAGCAGCAGAAACTTGCTGTAGTGCGGCAGGTCCAGCACGTGCACGCCCATCCCGGCCACCGCCGGCACCGGCGCTGCGGTCCGCGGCGGCGGCAGAGCAGCGAGTGGCACACACGGCATGTGCCGGCGTGTCAGTGTGGCCCCTTCCGTGCTGCGTGGTTGGCGGCGCGCGCCGGCGAGCGCACCTCCGGCGGCGGCGCCCGTGGCCGGCGCCTGCTGCTGCTGGCGCGTCCACTCGGAGGCAGAGAGCTGGCGCAGGTACAGCTTGTCCAGAGTCTGCCGCAGGTACGGGTCGATGTGCCGGAACAGCCGGACCGTGTCCGATTTGGACACTGGCCGAGCGCGGACACCGGGCGGCACGCCGGCGCAGTATGCTTAGCGTGGCCCGCTGGAAGCGCTTCGCTAGCGATCCTCCGCGCACCTTGGCCGCGCAGCACGGGCTCGCGGTACTTGGGGAAGAGGAGCGCGGCGGCGTGCCGCAGCTCGTTCAGGTCGCGGCACGGCCCGTGGAAGACGCTGTAGAGCAGGTCCACGAACGACAAGAAAAACGGACGGTCCGGCTCGTCGGGCGGCATGTCCCGCGCCAAAATCTCCATGACCGCCGCTGCGGGCCCGGCCGTGCGCGCCACCCAGGGCCAGCGGCCGCGTTAGCCGACAAGGAGGCCGATGCGGCGGCATCGCGTGGGCGCGCGGGCGGCCGTACGCTTCGGGTAGTCGGGAAAGTGCACGAGGAGGGGCTCGGGTGCGCCGGCGGGCGGCCGGCACTTTTCCCAGACCACCGTGCTGATAAAGATGGCGCCCACGTTGGTCCCGCTCTAAGGCGTCCCAGCCCGAAGAAGGCACGGGGCAGCCGCTCTCGGTAAGCTCGCGTGGCCCGCACTCCCCCGCCGCCTTGAGATGTCAGTGCGCGCCACGCACGAGCTCTTGGAGGCGGAGCAACGCGGGCAGGACGGTGGGCCCCAGGTCGCGCAGGCGCTCGGCGCGGTCAAAGACGATGTACCGCGTGACGGGCGGCGTGGCCTCGAGGCGCCGAAGGTGGCGGAAGAAGTCGGCGGGCGCATCGCAGCGGGCAAAGGTCGTCCAGTCCGTGCGCGCCTGCGGCACCGTGCCCGTGAGCTGGTCCAGCGCGCGCTCAAAGAGCAGGCGCGGCGTGAAGCATTCGATGCAGTCCACGTGTGCGAACGCCACGCCCCCGCGCGCGGCCAGCGCGGCCAGCAGCGCCGTCACCACCGCCGTCTTGCCCGTGGCCGACCGGCCATAGACGTACAGCGCCGGACACGCGGGCACGCCGCCCTGCGGGCCGTCATGCGCGCGCCGCGTTCATGGAGATCTCCGTGAGCGACTGCGGCTCTCTGGGCGGGCCGTCGGTCTCGCCGCCGAGGTGCGTAGGAAGGCGTACCTCGCCCAGCAGGCGCGCCAGCTCGGCGATCTGCACCGTCCGGCCGGGGAACGCCGCCGCGACCTCGGCCACCACATCGGACGCCATGGCGGCCGAAGGCGACGCGACGGACGCCCGCGATCGACGACCGGCCGCCGCACTTTCTTTGTAGACTGCCGCTGCACGTCCTGCTCGCTGCTCCGCTCCACTAGCTGGCCGTATCGCTTTGAGCTCCGGCTCTTCGCTCGTGGACGTCGGCGTCCTTGTTCTCGCTCTCCTGCTGCTGCTCCTCCCGCCTCCTCATGCACCTTCTCCTTCGCCTGCTGCTCCTGCTGCTGCTGCTGCTACTGCTGTTGCTGCTCCCGCTGCTCCTCCAGCCTCCTCAGGGCCTCCTCCTCCTCCTCCTCCTCTCTGCTCCTCCTCCTCCTCTCTGCTCCTCCTCCTCTTCCTCACCTCCACGTGGCCAAATATGACGTCATCGCCACTGCGCGTCGCCCGGCGGAGCGACGGCGACGGCGGTGGACGGCGGGAAAAGACGGGCAGCTTGCGGACGCTGGGGGGCGCGCAAAGGCAAGATCACGGGCGGTCGAGGTGCGGAGGTGGGCGGCGGAAGCGGAGCAGCGAAAGAAGTAAGGAGTGAGCGCGGTTGGAAGCGAGGGCGCCGGCGCGGTGCGGGCGCCCCGCCCCGGCATTGGCGTGGCCATGTCGGCCGACGCGCAGCTTGGCCCGCTCGGGCACGCGGTCGCCGGCGGCATCGGCGGCGTCATTGGCCTCTTCTGCACCTACCCGCTGGACATTGTCAAGACGCGCATGCAGGTCGGCGGCCGCTGCCACAATAGTTTTGCGGGCTATAGTACCACGGCTGACGCATCCGCGTCCGGTGCCTGGCGCTTTTTTCCGTGCCCGCTCGACGCACAGGTCCAGACCAAGGCGCTGAAGAGGACGACCGACTACACGGGCACGCTGGACGCGATCGAAAAGATCGTCCGCCGGGAAGGCGTCACGGGCTTGTACTCGGGCCTGAACTCGGGCCTCATCGCGCAGCTCGTCCAGCAGTTTGTGTACTACTACTGCTACGAGACGCTCAAGCCCATGTACCAAGGCCCCAGCGGGCAAGAGCTCAACACGTTCTGGCAGGTGCGCTCGCGCGGCCGGGGCGCCGCCGCCTGCGGGGCATGCGTCTAGGCGCAGTCACTCACAGTGCGCGCGTGCGGCCTGCGCCCACTGCGGCTGTGTAGCTCACGCTGGGCGTGCACGCTGCCTCGCTCAACTCGGTGGCGACGCTGCCCATCACCGTGATCAACACGCGCATGCAGACGGCCGACCCGTCGCAGCGCAAGGGCATGCTCGGGACGGCGGCGGAGATCCTGCAGACGGAGGGCTTTGCGGGCCTGTGGCGCGGGATCGGCCCCTCGCTGATCCTGTCGATCAACCCGGCCATCACGTTCCTCGTCTTTGAAAAGCTCAAAGGTGCGGCTGAATCGTGCCCTGCGCTGGCCTGCTCCCCTCCCTGGTGCTGACGGGGTGGGGCGGCGCGGTGGCCGGGGCGGGGCGCGGCGCGGCGCGCGCACAGCGTTCCTGGAGGCCCGCGTGCGGCAGCGCGACCCCAAGGCACGGTTGTCGACGTTCCAGTTTTTTGTCATTGGCGCCATCGCCAAGACCTGCGCGACCGTGATCACCTACCCGTACATCATGGCCAAGGTGCGGGCGCCGCGGACGGCGCAGGCGGGCAACGGCCGCGGCCGCGCGGGGCTGACCCGGCTGGGACGTAGCGATGCCGCGCCGCTGGGCCGGTCGCAGACCCGCATGCAGTGGAAGGCGTCGGAGAACGTGGACGCCGTCAAGTACAAGAACGCGTTCGACGCGCTGTACAAAGTCGTTGCATCTGCCGGCATCGCCGGGCTGTACCAAGTGCGTGCGCCGCGGTGCAAGGCGCGCACCGCCGGCGTCGGTGTGGCTCACGTACCGCCGCCTCGCCTTGGGCCCGTGGCGCGCCCCACCCCAGGGAATGCAAGCACAGATCCTCAAGGCCGTGCTGACGCAGGCCATCCAGTTTGCGATGAAGGAGGAGATTGCGCTGCTGACGCTCAAACTGTACCATATGACGCTGGCCATCCGCGGCCAGCGCGCCCCGGCATGAAGCCACCTGCATGTTGTGCGCGTGTGTACGGCAATCGAGGTTTTTTTCGAAAAAGAAAATTTGCCGGCATAGCGCCCTACGCGTCTGACGGTGATGTTTGGACGAGGGTTGAGCGCGAGCGTACCCGCCGGATGCTGGACGGAGCGGGTTGCGGATCGGTCCGTGCGTCCCTGCGATCCCGACCTCGCCCCTGTGGTGGCTGCGCATCATGCCAGCCGAGTGCCCTCACCGTGCGTCATTCCAGTGCCTTACGACACGGGGGGCGCCGGGCAAGCCCAATGTCTCTGTCTGTCTGCCTCTTTTGTGCCGTTTTTCATAGTGCGATTCTGCCGTTTTTCCTCCATTCTGCCGCTGCCCCGATTCCACCCCAAGTCCACCCTATTGATAAGCGCATTCTGCCCTATTCTGCCACAATTCTGCCGTTGGTGCCCCGTTTCTACCCCGTTTCTACCGTCATTCTGCCGCCATGCTGCCGTTTGTCTGCCGCACGCGCCTTTCTGCCGCTGTTCTGCCGTTTTGATAGAAAATTTCTGCCACTTTTCTGCCGCGCTTCTGCCGCTGCGCCGCGTCCGTCGCTTTTCTTTTTTTGGTATGAGAAAAAGCGCGCCGACGCCGCGGACCCGCGCCGCTGCGGCCCTAGGCAACCTCCCTGGAACGCCGCCGACGCCGCACGCAAGTGGCACCGCTGGATGCAGCGGATGACGGGGCATCGATGGGTGTGGCGGAAGGGCGGGGGCGCAGCGGCATCCGGGGGGCGGGATGCGCGGCCAACGTGGCGGGCGGGCGGGCGGGCGGCGGCGCAAGGATGCACGTGGTGGCGATGGGCCGCGTCGGCCGTGGGCGCCGGCGCTGGGCCGTGGCCCGCGCGCGCCGTCGAGGGCGCAGGCGCATCCGGCCGGTCGATCCGCGTCGGCGGGATGCCGCGGGACGTGGGACGCCCGCGGCGATCCGGGCCTGGGATGGCGGGGCCGACCTGCGCCGGACGCGCGCCCCCGCCCACGCGGCGGCCGCAGGGGCGCGCCGCCGGGGCCGCCGCGTGCTGCCGCGGGTCCAGCAGAGGGGCCCGATGTTGCGGGATGGGGTGCGCGGCCTTCGTTGGGCGCGAGATCCGGCGGGGCTGCCTTCCCAGCGGACCGCCTGCGCCTCGGTGCGGCCCCGCACGTGGAGCCCGCCGGGCGGCCCGGCAGCGCCGGCCAGCGCACACGGGGCGCGGCGGACGGTCGTGGAGAGCGCGGCCTTACCGCTGCGGCGGGAGAGACCGGCCGCGGCAGGCCGCGCGTTGCCGCCGGATGGGAGTGGGTTGGCAAAGGGCGGCCTGTTCTCTGCGAAGCGCGGCGGTTGCATGGGCTCGCTCTGGGCGGAACCCTGCCGGGCGCGCTCGCGTCGAGGCGCTATCCCATGCTAATCAGCGCCGCCGCCTCCGAATTGCCGTCGTTCGTGGTCGCAGAGAGACTGCGGCGTGTGGCCTCGGTAGCCGCGCCCGACGCGCGTCACTGCCGGCGAAAATGAACTTTCTGCGCAACATGAGCAACCAGGGCGGCATCCGGTCCGCCGAGGCGGAGGCCTCGGCCGGCCCGGCGGCGCCCATTATCAAGCAGGGCCTCATGCGCAAGCAGGGCGGCAGCGTCAAGAGCTGGAAGGAGCGGTGGTTCACGCTCACCAAGGACCACCTCTCCTACTACAAGTCGCGGGATGACAAGGAGCCCATCGACGCCATCCCCGTCAACAAGATCCGCGTCTGCCAGCGCGAGGAGACGGACACGCGGAACCCGTCCCAGTTCCCGCACTACTTCTCCGTGGACGTCGGCCACCGCGTCTACGTGATCGGCGCCCGCTCCGAGGCCGACCGCGACGAGTGGGTCGAGGAGATCTCCAAGCTCGTGCGCGAGCTCACCAAGGAGCTCCCGACGCTCCCGTCGGACCTGCGCACCTCGAACGACAACATCGCCGCCGCCTCGGACGCCGGCTCCATCCGGTCCGCGCACAGCAACTCGGCGCTCAACTCGCTCGGCGCCGCGCTCACAGTCACGCCCACCGCCACGGCGGCGGCGCCCGGCGCCTCGGCCCCGGCCCCCGCCGCGGCCGCCGCGCCGGCCGTGGCCAAGCCGCGCGTCCTCCTCACCGGCACGGTCCACAAGAAGGACTTTGACGCCAAGGAGTACGTGGCGTCGCTGCGCGCGCTCGTGCGCCTCGAGAACTACAGCGACGTCGTCCTCGCGCCGGCCACCGGCAACGAGCGGTACCCGGCCCATCGCCCCGTGCTGGCCGCCCGCGCGCCGGTACGAGCAAGAGCGCGTGGGGAGGGGGCGGCGTGAGTTGGACGTGGGGAGGGGGGACGCCCGCCGAGCTGCGCCGCTGACGGGTTGCGTCTGCGCCTGCGCTGGTAGGTGGCGGGCGGCCGGTGTGCGCGGCGGGTCCAGGCTCTGGCGCAGCAGATCGATGTCAAGCAGCCGCGCCCGCAGATCACCGTGCCGCACACCACGGGCGAGTCGCTCGCGCGCGTGATCGACTACCTGTACACGGACGAGGTCGCGTTCACCCCCGACAACGTCGTCGAGGTCTACGCCGCCGCCGGGGCGCTCAACCTCACGCGCCTGCAGCAGCTCGCGACCGTCTACATCCGCGACAACGTCACCGTGGACAACGTCCTGCCCATGCTTCAGGCCGCCAACCGGCTCAAGGCCGCGGACGTGGAGAAGTTCCTGTTCAAGTTCTTCCAGAACAAGGAGCGGTACGGCGACCGCCGGGGCTCGCCGTCGCTGGCAGCACGCCGCCCCGCGGGATCGCTCACCTGCGGCTGCTGCTCGCTCGGGTGCTGGCGGCGCCCGCAGGTACAACGACGTCATTCGCCAGCCAGAGATCAGCGAGATCGCCATGGACAACAAGCGTACGTGCGGTGAAGTATAGCCCTCCCTAGCGTTGGTTGAACGAGCGCCTGACACGATGTCGGGCGCGGCCACCCGCCGCTGCCGCCGGGGTACTCCAGCGCTGTACGTCGCCATCTCGCAGGTCCTCGCCCAGCCGGCCGACAAGTACAACGTCGACTTTGCGGGCGTACGTGGTCGGCCCGGTGCCGGCCGGACCATGCTTTGAGGCGCCGCGGCGGCGGTGCGCTAACGCCCAGCGGCGGCGCCGCGGCCCCTACGATTCCCGGCGGCCTGGCTCAGGTGACGGTGGGCGAGTCGACGCTGGCGATCGACTTCACCGCGCTGTACATCTCGGGCTCGCACGCCGACATCCGCGTCGTTGCGAAGGACGGCGAGCTGCCCGCGCACCGCGCCATCCTGGCGGCCCGCAGCCCGCGGCTCATCGAGGAGGGCCTGCTCGTCGCTGACGAGGAAGGCCGCCAGGGCCGCGTGCTCAAGTTCCCGACCCTCCCGCTGTCGGTCATGGAGGCCTTTGTCCAGGCGCTCTACACCAACACCCTCGCCATCGTACGTGCGCGTTGCGCACAGCTTGGCCGAGGCGCGGGCCACTAACGCGCTCGGCAGCGCTGGTCCAAGGCCCCTCGCGCGTGCGGCAGGATGACGTCGACACCGTGTACGGCCTGATGGAGCTGGCGCACCGCGTGGAGCAGGAGGCCATCATCAGCGTCTGCGGTATGTGCGCATGGCCCCTCCGAAGCGACCCGTGGACCGCGCGCTTACCGCGCCGCCCCCCCGCGTGCCGCTGGCTACGTCCGCGGTCTTGCACCGCGCACAGAGGGCCTCTTTAGCCAGAACCTGAACAAGGACACCGCCATCAAGTCGCTGCTGGTCGCCTCCCAGTACAACCTGGTCGTGCTGAAGAAGCAGGCCCTTACGATCATTGTGAAGGAGGTGCGTGGCGGCGCCCGCCCCCGCGCGGGGCCGTTGGTGCGGCCGTACATGCGCTCACCCTGCGCCGCGGCCGGCCCCCGACCGTGCCACTGACGCCCGCAGGCGCCGACGGTGCTGACGCGCAAGAACCTCCGTACCATCGGCGACAAGTGGTCGTGGTGCATGGTGGACATCATCCGCGCGCTGGTCCGTGGCGACTCGAACGAGCTGACCGAGGACGAGGCCGACTACGACAAGGACGACAGCGACGACGATTAAACGCGTGCCGGATTGCGTGCGGGGTGCTCGCCCTTGCGGAAATATTTTTTTGTTTTCGTTTCGTGTGCCACTTGTAGTGTACTTGTTCTGACGAAGCCGGGGGCCGCGTGTGGACGCGTCCCCTCATCCCCCTCTTGCGTCGCTTTGAAGCTGAGACCTCGGGCAGCTGCTCTTGGCGCGTCGTCGCGCGGCGCAGCTGCATTACAAATACATCGGAAACTATACACGGCGCTAGTGGTACAAGTAAAGCTTACTTGACACGGTTGACGCGTAGTTCGGTCTGGAAGTTGCTTTGCCAGATGCGCGCCAGCATGCGCAGCAGGTGCGAGCGCATACTGGCGCGGCCGCAGTAGAGGTCCCACGTCTGCGGGCGGCCACGACCGACGCACGGAGGATACACGTTAGCCACGAGCTCGGCGCCGCCGCCGTCGGCCGAGCGCGGCCCGCCCGGGCGGACCTCGGGCAAAAAGACAAAGGCGTTGGGGCCCGAGTTGGGGTCCTCGAACAGCAGCGTAAAGTAGGCCGGGTTGGACTCGCTGACCTCCTGCACGCCGTCCGCGCCGCGGCTGAGCAGGATCGCTTTGGTCGCACACGGGTGAGCACGGCGGGACGGCCAACGTCAAGCCACCACGCGCCCGGCCACGCACGACGCCGACAATGTCCTTGAGAGAGCGGTGCCGCACGCGCTTGTACGGCGCGCCGTTCTGGAGAACCCAGCGCGCGTGGTCGCAGACCGAGGCCATGAGCCGGCGCCCGCCTTGGCCTCGCCCCGGCATAGTGATGCCCTACCAAAAAGTCGTAGGTCGTGCCAAAGATGGGGACGGGCCAGCCGCTGTAGTCTTCCTCCAGCAGGTACAGCGCCACGTCCGTCATGACCAGCGTCCGTGGCGCCAGCACTGCGGCGCGCGCCGCCGCAGCCGTCTTCGAATCACCCGGCGTCAGCCTGGGCGCCGCGAATGCACGATCGGCGCGCTAGGGATGGCCCGCGTACGCTCGTGGCCCGGCTGCTTTTCGTGCAGCAGCACATAGCTGTAGAGGCGGAAGGGCGCGGTGGGCGAGTTGCTGTGGCGCATCGGCAGGCCCAGGCCCAGCACCGTCGTCGACACGGCGCGCCGACTGCGGCTGCCATCGTCGTCGTCCGCGTCGTCGCTCCCGATGCGGTACAGCGCACCGTACTCGGTGGCGTACGTCGGCGAGATGTCCGTCGCCTGGATGTACCCGGCCAGCTCGTCGAGCACGTCGGTGCGCGCCGCCGCCAGCGAGACGACGGGCGACAGGCCCTAACCCACGAAAAAAAAAAGCGCCGGGGGGACGGCGCGGCGTCCGGGTGAGTCAAACGAGAGCGCACCTTTGAGCACGGCGCCACCCGGCGCGTACGAGCACGCTGAGCTGGCCGCGGATGGCCTCCGCTGTGCGGGCGGTGGTGGCGCTGTCGCGCGTGAGAAAGATGTACGTGCTCTCCGCGTCCACCTCGATCCTGGTTGGCCGCCGAGAGGCATGGCCGGCCCGCTGGCTGGTCAGCCACGTTTCGTTAGAGTTCCACTTGGCTGCGCCCGCCGGACGCACCGAAGGTACTGGTCGAACAGGCCGTAGGTGATGGCCTTGATGTCGGGGTACAAGAAGGTGGCGTGCAGCGACGCCGTCTCCGCAATTGCTGTATTGTTGGGCATCGCCGATTTCGATCGCGCGTTCGCGTTATAGCGATGTCACCCGCGGTGCTTCCTGGCCGCCGGGCGCGGGGCGTACCGACGCTGTCGGCCTTGGCCATGGACGGACCAAGCTGGAACGCCAGCAGCACGATCCGCTCCGTCAACACCACGAGCAAGCCGAGCCTGCGCGGCCGGGACGAGCGACGCGAGCGGCCCGGCCCCGGTTTGCGCGCGCATGGCGATTCACCGTACATGATGACCTTGTGGCCCGCGTACCGCTCGATGCCGTCGCGGGCCGGGTACTGCCGGAACGGCGTCCAGGTGGTCGCGAGGATCTCTTGGCCGCGCACGCGAAGGGCGCCCGCCAGGAAAGTCATCATGTCCTCGTCGGCCACGGGCGGGTGCGTCTCGTCAAAAAGCCTGGCACGACGAGCTCCCCAGCCGATGGCGGCGAAGCCGTCAGTGGCTGAACGTGCATGCAGGCGCGCCATCGCACGGTGGGCGCACCGAATGTCGAGCGGTTCGACGGCGGCCTCGGTTTTGCTGGTGCGGTCGGCCGCCGAGGCCGCCGCAAGCGGGGCACCCGCCTTGCTCGATGGCTTGGTGGCTGCGGCGCGCTTGGGGCAGATCAGGCGCAGGACTGTGACGAGGTCCTGGTGGCAAGCCGGCCCAGCGCACCAACCGGCGCTGGCGCGTCAGCAACGAACGCTGGCGCAGTCGGGGCCACGCGTGATCAGACCCCGTACGTGGCGCGCCGTGTCCGATTCCATGTGCAGCGTCACGGGCACGGTGTCCTTGCCCAGCGGCGGCAGGAGGCAGTAGATATGGCCTACAGGGCGATCCTCGTCCACGCCGGTGAAACCCAAGCGACTCAGCGCCCATCGTCGGCGCGTCGGCACCGCGTCGCACCGCGCGCTGCTGACCGTCCTGGTCCACGCCCGAGTCGTACGTCGCCAGCGGCCAGCCGTCCTTGAGCTGCCAGCGGCTCAGGAGGCGGCCATCGTCCAGCGACACCAGAATCAGCTCGGCCGACGCGAGCTGGACCACCAGGAGTGCCTCGTCCGCTTGAGGCGGCGGGCGGCGCACGAAAACCTCGAGCGTCAAGCTAGACACCGACCACGAGCGGGCGGGCGCCGAGATCTCGGTTAGGACTGGCGTGCCATGGAGGCAAGCGGCAGGATGCCCGTACTTTTCGAGGTCGGCCTTGGCGTTGTACTGATCGATCGCCTGTCGCACTTCGGGCGAGAGGGCGTTCTTCTCGGCCTCCTTGGCCTGCGCCAGCTTGGCCTGCAGGGCACCGCACGACCGCGCTCGCCTGGCAGCCGGTGAGGGGGGGAGCCCTGCCTTCCTGCCTCCTGGCCCATCTCCCTTGAGCATCCCACCGCAGGCGCGCACCTCTTTCTCGCGTTCGCGGTCCCGCAGCTCTTTGGGCAGCTTGGACTGCGTGGCGGTGCGCCGCAGGGCCCCGCTGTCGGACGTTGCGCCCTCGTAGAACGTCGTCGGCCGCGCGCGGCCGTGCGCGAGCGTGGAGGCGTTGCTGACGCGTGGACGGCCAAAGGGGTCGTCCCGGCCGCCGTCCGGCCCCGGCTGGTAGATCGATTTGGCGCGCGACGCCGAGAACGTGCTCCGTGCGCCGCCGGCAGGGGGGCGTCGCAGAACCACCGCCGGCATCTCCTCGGCCTAACCCCGCCCAGTCAGCAGCCACCCAGGAGCACGTGGCGTTGCACGGTCAGCGCGGATCGGCGTCACAACGCCCCGACGTGTACCAGCGCCGTACGTCGGGAGCGGCCGTTGCGGTGTCCGGTTCTGGCGTCGCCAGCTTGGCGGGCGCATCCGAGGGGAGCGTGGGAAACGCCTCGGTGCCCACGGCGGCGTCGCCACCCACGCTTGTGGGCCGTGTTGGGAGGACGCTGCGGGCCCCACCGCCCTGGGCAGGGGCCGATGCTCTTGCGTCCGTGGCCGCCGCCGCCGCCGCGGCCGCCGTGGCCACCGTGGCCGCCGCCGCCTTCTGCGCCTCGGCCGCGGCCCTGGCCGCTGCGGCTGCCCGGGCGGCCGCGGCCTGCGCCGCGCGCAGCCGCGCCCGCTCCGCCGCCAGCGCGGCCTCCTCGCGCCGTCGCTGGGCTTCCCGCGCAGCGGCCTCTGTTGGGTCCAAGCAGCATGGCCGAGGCCTTGCGCTCGCGTGAGCGGCGGCGCACCCCCCCCCGCCTCGCATGGGCCGACGGCGCCGTGTGGCGGCCGCACCTTCGCGGGGAATGACGTGGTGCTCGAGGACGTACTGCAGGTCGATCACGGGGATCTGCGCCATCGGCGGCGGCGACGGCGGCCGCTCCACGGCCTTGGGGCGGAAGCCCATGGCCGCTGCAAACGCGGGGTCGATCGGCCGCGGCTTGTGCGGTTCGATCTCTGGCACGCGCCGCACGGCGGTTCGGCGCCGGCGCTTGCGCCCGTCCGGCGTCAGCGGCGACTGCCGTCACCGCAATCCCCGGCGAACGCAGCAGAGCCACCCCGACGACGATGAGCGTCAACGTGTTCGCGCCCGCCGCAAAGGCACGCCAAGGTACGCACATCGCCGTCGTCGCTGGCGAGGCCCTCGGAGCTGCTGTAGAGCCGGCCGCTGCTGCCGCTGCCGGCCGCCAGGCCGCCGGAGGCCGACGTCGCCACGAGGTCGGCGCCGATGGACAGGCGTGCTCCTTCCACCGAGGTCCCGGGCCGGTCGGCCGCGCGCCCGCCGCCGCGCAGCTGGACGGGCGCATCGGGGAGCACGAGGTCGTCCACGGGCTTGGCAATCACCGATTCCAGCTTGGCTGTGTACTCTCGCACCAGTTCCTGCACAACGTCCAAGGAAACCGGTAGAGACACACACACACACAGCGTTTTGTTGAGCACGAGGCAGTAGCGATTAGCTGTTCCAGCTGGACCATTCGGCGCACCAGATCGCGTGCGGTGGGAAGCTCGCCGTCCAGCAAGACCTAGCACGTTGACAGCAGCGCGGGTTCAGCCGTCCTGTTACGCTGCCTGTCGCACTCCCGGCGCAGCAACGCCTGAACCATGCGCGACGCACCTCGGCGGCCCGGTCGCGAAACTGGGCGAGCGTGTGGACGCGGTACGTGCGCCCGCTGGTGGCCATCGGGTTGCCGCGCAGGCTCAGCCGCTCGAGCAGCGGCAGCGTGCCCAGGCGGTTCACCTCGTTCAGCTCCGCCACGCGGTTGTCGGCCAGGTCCAGCACCACCACCGACTTGAGCTGCTCCAGCCCTGGCCGACTCAACGGCGCGGGCGCTCACGGGGGGATGCATCGTCAGGATCGGTGGAATCCGGGTGCCGCTCTCGCCGCCGAGGACGCACCTTGAAAGCTCTCGAGGTTGTTACCGCGCAGGTACAGCTCGCGGATGTTGCCCAGGGCCGACACGACGTTCTCGACGGTGCAGATCCGGTTGAAGGACAGGTTGAGCTTGCTCAGGTTGGTCAGGAACTCCAAATCCTGGATCCGCTCGATCGCGTTGTGCGCAAAATCCATGTCCTCCAAGTGCGGCGCCAGTTTCTTGGGGGCGGCCGCCACGACCGCCACGGATGGCGTTGGACGCCACGCCGCGTCAGTGCGACTGCCGCAGGCGGGGCCGGGCCGGGCGCACGAGGCACGCACCAGCGAGTCGTGGAAGCCGTCCAGGACGTTGTTGGCGAGGTCGAGACGCGTCAGCCGTTCCCACTGGAAGGCCAGCCGCGTCGACGTGCTCCCAGAGGAATTGACGCAGTCCACCAGGACCTCCTGCACGGACTGGAGGTTGTTCCGGCAGTGCAGCTCGCACAGCTGCGGCTGCAGGTCCAGCAGGCCGCGGCAGTGCGACAGGTCCACGTCGTCCAACTGGCAGCGGGCGGGGCGAGTGGGATTCCACAGGTTCGGGTCAGGACTGGGTGGCGGCGCTGGAAGCGGTGGCCGGTCCGCGCCGTACGTGCAGCGCCGTCGCGCTCTCAAAAATGGCGATGTTGTAGAGCGGCTCCTCATACGCCAGCTCGGTGTCGTCGATCTCGCTGTCGGGCCGGCGCCAGTAGCCCGACGACAGCTGAGTGTCGACAATCATGAAGGAGGAGTGGACACAATTAGCACGCGTACGAGTCACGCGCCACATGGCCCGCACGCGCGCCCTACCTTGACAGAGGCCATGCGCTGGATCGTCTGGAACAGCGGGAGCAGGCCGCCCAGCTGGTCCTCTGGCACGCTCGCAAAATCGAACCCTGGACGACAGCGCCTCCGCGGACAATGCGCATCGCTTAGTCAGGGTCGCGCTCACTAGACGCAGATGGCAGCGTGGTGGACACATACCGCGCTGGTAGCTGGGCACGAGCTCCTTGAGCCGCGTCTCGACGGCCCACACAAACGTGGGCGAGAGCGGGAAGCTGAACAGGTGGCCGCCTGGGTGGTTGTGCCCCCGCCCGTAACGGTAGTTGGCTGAGTGCCAGCGCCTGGTCAGCGCAGGACGGGCCGCGCACATCGCCGGGCTGGGCAGCCGCGCCATACCCAGGCCATCCGGCACGAGGTTGGCCAGCAGCATGTAGCAGATGCCGTGCACGTCGTAGAGCTGCACCTCCAGAAACGCCAGCATGTCGTCGCACTGGAGGATCAGCGGCTCCCGCTGGACGATGGCCTGCAGGTACTCGTCGAGCTGCCGGGCGCGGTCCTGCATGGCGGCCTGCTTGAGCTTGACCGTGGGCGACTTTTTCGGCAGGTCGCGCGGCACGCGGCCGAACCGCCGTTTGATCTGTTCCCCCGCACGCGATGCGTGGCAGGAGCGCACGTGGGTATTCGGATCTCGCCCGACCGTGCGCGGGCAGGGTGGGGCCGTGCCTTCTGGTGCAGCGCGTCAAACTCGGAGAAGCGGCGGCATGTCGTCCACTGGGCCGTGGCCGTACGGACCGCGATCACGTAGACCTGGTGGCCGGCGCCGATCCCCGCACGGCCCACGGCGACGTTACGGCCAGGTCGCCGTGCAATGCCGCCGCGGGCCCACCGCGCGCGTACCACATGGTCGCGGCGCGACTCGCTGCCCACAATGTGGGCCTGCTGGACGCGCGGGACTGCGCCCGGTGGTGCGGCCGGAGGCGGCGCAGCGGGCGGCGGCACGGCGACGGCCGCCACCGGCCCGTCGTCGTCCATGCTCCCGCTAGTGCTCCCAACTCAAAGAGATGAGGAGCGCTGTCGTCGTTACAGCATTCGTCCCGCTGCGCATCCAACCGGCTGCGAGACCTGCCACGGCGCCAATAGTGCAAACAGGCATCGTCCTCCTAGGTTATGCGTGCTACGTCTCGCTGTGCTCTCCCGTGGGTGGCGTTGTCCCTGCGTCGTTCTGGTGCTTTCACTGGTGTTCAGGACCGGCGTTTAACCGTCCTCGTCGGCAAAGATCGCCTGGCACGCTGACCTCTTCCTCCTCCCCGTCTTCAGAATTGGCGCGGCGGCGTCCTTTCGCCGCTCTGCCTGCCTGCCCCGTTGTCGTCGTCCTCCTGCGTCCTCCGTCTTCCTGCGTCCACCTCTGTGTCCTCCTCTGCGTCCTCCTCTGCGTCCTCCTGCGTCCTCCTTCGTCCTCCTCTGTGTCCTCCTCTGCGTCCTCCTCTGCGTCCTCTGCGTCCTCCTTCGCCCTCCTTCCTCCTCCTTCGTCCTCTGCGTCCTCCTCTGCGTCTGCCTTCGTCCTCCTCTGCGTCCTCCGCCCTCCGCTGCGTCCTCTGCGTCCTCCTTCGTCCTCTGCGTCCTCCTCATGCGTCCTCAGAATTGGCGCGACTCTTCCGTTTCTGCCGCGGCAGAACGGCGTAATTAACTGGCTGACAAAAGTTTAAATCTTACAAAGAAACTATGTAATTAAGACCCCTTTTCAACGCCTAGTAATTCTACCATGAACATGGTATATAAAAGGGTGAATTAAGGGTTGAATAACAGTAGAAGGGCGCTATATAAAATAAATTAAAGTGATGCGAAGGCGCCGTTTCCTTGGACAATGCGACCATGACGTCATGTTTCTGCCGCGGTAGAAGGGCAGAAAGTAGGGTGGAATGGGGTTGACCATGACGTCATCCATGGCAAAACGTGTTTTCCGAGCGATTTTTTGTGGCGCCAAAAAAGAAACTTTTCGCGGGCGGCGGCGACGGCGGCGGCGGCAGAGAAGGCGACGGCGAAGGAGGAGGAGAAGGCGGAGGAGGAGGAGAAGGAGGAGGAGAAGGCGGAGGAGAAGGAGAAGGAGGAGGAGAGGCCAGGTGGTGAATAGGATGAGGACAAGGCAGAAAACAAGGTGACTTCAAACGGTCCCCTTTCGCGGGCGACGGCGGCGACGGCGGCAGAGAAGGCGACGGCGGCAGCAGAGAAGGCGTCGGCGGCGGCGAAGGAGTAGGAGAAGGCGGAGGAGAAGGAGAAGGAGGAGGAGGAGAGGCCAGGCAATGAATAGGATGAGGACAAGGCAGAGGACAAGGTGACTTCAAACGGTCCCCTTTCGCGGGCGACGGCGGCGACGGCGGCGACGGCGGCGGCGGCGGCAGAGAAGGCGACGGCAGCAGAGAAGGCGACGGCAGCAGAGAAAGCGACGGCGGCGAAGGAGGAGAGGAAGAAGGAGGAGAGGCGGTGAAAGAGAAGGCCAGGCAATGAATTGGATGAGGAAAAGGCAGAGGGCAAGGTGACTTCACACGTTTCACTTTCGCGGGCGGCGGCGGCGGCGACGTCAGCGGAGGCAGCGGCAAGAGGAGGTGGAGAAAGATGGGGAGAAGGAGGACAGGCAGAACAGGGTGAAGAGGCAAAAGAGACAGCCGGGGAGGAGTAGGGACGACGTTTAGGCAGAGGACACGTTGACAGCACAGTCCTTCCTTTCGCGGTCATTCGCCGGCGGCGACTGTGGTAGAAGAGCGAGAGGCGCGGAGGCAGGAGGTGGATGAGGAGAGAAGAACCTTAGCTGGCAGAGGGGACGAGATAGGAGAAGCGGACAGGGGAAAAGACGAGTTGGAAGGCAGCTTGGTGCCGGCGTACTTTCCTTTGCTGCCCAGCATGCGGCAAGGCGAGGGGCGGGAAGACGGCAGGACGTTGTAGCAAAGCGAGGACCCGTCGGTCGGCGACGCTGTATGCCTGCCGTCTTGGACCTTGGGCTGTACCTCGTTGCATGATCCGGCAGAACCCAGCTCTCAGGAGTCGGTGACGTGCGGGCCGCCGTCGGCCTGCGTCTCCCCTGCAGGCAGCCATGTGGGCGTCAACGCTCTCGGTGCTGCTCGCGCTCGGCCTGCTGGCGTTGGCCGCCGTGTGGCTGTTCTTGCCGGACGTGCAGCGCCTGTTGCGCATCCCGCAATGGACCGCCGCCGGCCGCAGCAAGTCGGTCGAGGCCATCTCGGTCGGCGTCTACGTCGCACCCGAGATTGACCTGAACCATGTACGTACTCCGCACCCAACACAGCCGGCGCTTAAGGGCGTAGCGCCTCTTAACCAGCGGCCGCGGTTTCCCCCGATGCTGTTTCGGCCGGCGTGTGCAGCGCCTCGTGTTCCCGTCGCGCAAGCTGGCGGACATCAAGCTGGTGGGCCTCGCGTCGACGTCGGCGGAGGGCGCGCGCACGCTCGCCGCCAAGTACGAGATTCCCGAGGCGTACCCAACCTACGAGGAGATGCTCTCGGACAGCGGCATCGAGGCCATCTACATCGCCGCGCCCGTCCAGCAGCGCGCCGAGCTGGCCGTGCAGGCGCTCATGGCCAACAAGCACGTGCTGTGCCTCGCGCCGCTCGCGGCCAACGCGCGGCAGGCGTGCGACCTCGTCGTGCTGGCCGCGCAGCGGCGCCGCTCGCTCGTCGAGGCCGTCGACTACCGGCACCACCCGCTGGTGGAGCGCATGCGCAGCCTCATCCAGGGCAACGCCATCGGCCAGCCGCGGCACGCCACCGTGAGCATCAAGCTGCCGTGGTACCTGCGGCCCAAGAAGGCCGGCGACCTCCGCACCGACTTCAACCTGGGCGGCGGCGCGGCCATGCACCTGGGCGTCCACGGCCTGTACGTGCTGCGCCACCTCCTGGGCGCCGAGCCCACGATCGTCTCGGCCAAGCCGCGGCTCCTGGACACGGACAAGCGGTACCGCCCGGCCGGCCTGGCATGTGTCCTAAAAAAGTGGACGCTGCCGCTCACCCTGGCCGGGCTCCGCTTGCTTGGGCGCGCGGCGGGGGCGGGCTCACTAGGGTGGACGAGGCCATGGCGGTGGAGCTGGTGTTTGACGACGTGGAGACGGCGCTGGACCAGTCGGCGCGCGAGTTTCACCAGGCGGCCGCCACCGGCGGCAGCAGCAACGGCGGCGGCGGCGGCGGCGGCGGCGGCGGCGGCGCTGGGGGTGGCGGCGGCGGCGCGTCGGACGGCTCGCGCACGGCGAGCGGCGGCAACGGCTCCATGAGCGACGCGCAGCGCGCGCTGGCCAACCTGCGCGCGCTCATGCCGGGCCGCCTGGGCGTCGATGCGAGCGGCGCCGGCGCCGGCGCCGCCAACGCCAACGGGCGGCCGCGGTCGCCCGGCGGCGCCGCGCTGCGCCGCATGCGCACGTCGCCGCAGGCCACGGCGGACACGCTCAACATTGCCAGCCGGCGCGTCACCGCCACGATCGACTGCGACCTGCGCGCCTTCCAGCTGCTGCCCAGCGCGAGCGTCAAGATCTCGGGCACCGACGGCGACCTGCACGTGGACAACTTTATCCTGCCGCACCTGATGCACAAGCTCACGCTGTACTCGCGGCCGCTCAACACGACCTTCACCGAGCGCTGCTTTGGCGACGACGGCGCGACGCCGTTCGAGCGGCAGCTGCAGGCGTTTGTTGAGGAGATCAAGTACAAGATCCGCTGCTGTCAGGACCGCGACGACCCCGTCAAGACGCTCAACCTCGTGGACCAGATCTACTCGGTCGCGGGCCTGCCGCCGCGCGCCGGGCCCACCAATGTGCCGCAGCTGGTCAGCAAGATCGAGGCGCTGCCGGAGCGCGTCCTGGAGCCGGCGTCGCTCTACCGGCCGACCACGCCCAGCGCCGCGGCGGCCGGCGCGGAGCCAATCGCGCTGCGGTTGCCGGCGACGCCGCGGTCGGTGGGCTCGGTCGCGGCAGGCGCGGCCGGCAGCTACACGCCGAGCAGCGCCGGGCCGGGCGGCCCCGACGGCGGCCTCGGACGCGGCCGGCTCTTCCGCAGCCGCACGCGGCCCGAGCTGATGAAGGACAACATCCCGCGCGGCAGCGTCGCCGCCGTGAGCCACTCGCCGCCGTCGCCGTCCACACCGGCGTCCGGCAGCAACGGCGCGAACGGCGTGCGCGCCGCGGCCGGGGCGGCGGCGGCGCCGCCGCCGCCACGGCCGCCGCTGCAGCGCGCGAGCTCCGTGCTGGGCTAACGCACCGCAAAGGCGCTAGAATGAGCAGAGTGACAGAATGCGATTTGATGGCGGCCTGTACATAATATCTAGACTGCTTTGCTGTACAGAGGTTGACTCTACACGTGTGCGTGCCCTGGCTTTTGCGTGGCGATCGGGCTAGGGAGCGGCCGCGCTGCTGTGGCACACGAGCAGAAAGATGGGCACGCTGGCGGTGAGCGACAGCGTCGCCAGGAGGTACTGGTAGAAGAGCAGGTTGGCCAGCGACTGCTGCAGGTGGCGCTCGCGGTTGGCCAGCGTCATCAGGTTGATGGCCGACGGCGCCGCGGCCTCGACCATGAGCGTGAGCTGCATGACCGGGTCCTGCGCCAGCAGTGCCGTGGCCGGCAGCGCCAGCGTCGTCGCGTACACGACGCCCATGCCCACCAGGCCGCACACGACCAAGCTCGCGAAGATGGTGACCACGTACACCCAGGGCCTGCGCGGCAGGACGCATGCAAGGAAGGCCGCCGATGCTTAGCGGGGGCGGGGGAGGGGCGCTAAAGCCAGTAGCGGTACGCCCTCGCACCCAAGGTAGTCGTACGGCTGGTCGCTCTGCCGGCGATGGTCGGGTCCCCGGCTCAGCTTGGCACCGAGCACGACCACAAAGTGAGAATTGGCCGCCGGGTTAGTGGGGATCGAGACGGTTGTGGTCACCGGACCGCCGGTGTACCTGGGCACCGAGCGTCAGGAGGATGCAGGGGACGGTGCAGGCACCAAAGCCGGTCAGCGCCGCGGTGACGGTCATCTTGAGCGGCGCGTCCTCGCCAAAGAAGAGCTGCTGCAGCGGCTCGATCAGCCCAATGAACACGGCGATGATGACCGCGACCAAGGGCGGCGAGAGCACTAGGGAAAGCGGCGTAAGAAGAGTAGCTGGGTGCCAGCGACCGTGAGGACGCGACCACCGCGATCGTCGCCGGGGGGGCCATTCGCGCGTGTGCTCACCCGACGCGACCCGCCGGTAGCATGCGGCCCACCAGCGCCGCCAGCGCGGGACGGTCGGGGCGGCGGCCGGCGCGCCGCCGTCGCCGTCGCCGTCGCCGTCCTCGTCTCCGGGCTCGCCCGGGTCCAGCATCAGGCCCACGTGCTCCTCGTCCTTGGGCGCCGCGTCGGTGGCGCTGCCGTTGGGCGCGGCCGCGTCAGTGGCACCGTTCGCCGCCGTGCCGTTGAGCGGAGCGAGCGGCACGGCGTCGTCGGGGCGGTCGGGCGCGCTGGCCGGTGGCCGCATAAGGAAGGCGCCGACGGTCCAGCGCAGGGCGGACACAATGGCGGTGAAAAAGAGCACGTAGCCGGCGGCGCGCGTGGCGGCGTCGGCGGGCGTGTCGGTGGGCCCGCTGAGCAGCTGCGGCAGGCTGCCCGCGAGCGCCGGCACGAGCGCGAGCGGGATGGACTGGTTGTTCTTGAACGACAGCGCGGCCATCACGAGCCGTCGCTGCGTCGGCGGCAGGCGGAACGCGACGCCGACGACGGCGCCGAGCGTGCAGCCGATGCCAACGAGGCAGAGCGCGAACACGGGCAGCGGCCACCACTGCCAGAACCGGTCCAGCGAGATGGTCGACGCGACCTTGACGATCAGCAGCGACGGCGTGAAGACGTACACCACCACCTGCGTCAGCGTCTGCAAGCACCCAAACGCCGATGGGACCCTGGCCCGCGCCGAGTTAGGGTCCAAGACGGCGGATGGACAGCGGGTGGCGCGGGCGTACCTGGCGGAACGGCGGCGGGCAGAGGCCGCGGCGGGCGAGGACGACGCCGACACTGCACATGAGCAGGATGTTGACGACGGCCTGGCGACGGCAGCGGGAGTGGACGACACGGGCACGTTAGCCACGTCTCGTTGGTGCCGTGTACAGGCGCAGCTGGCGCGTACCTGGAAGGTAATAAGAGTGGCGTCGGCAGCCGCCATGGTGTGTCGCGGCCCCTGCGCCCGAAGCGACCGAACTCCGCGCACTACCGGCGGCAGCACTGCCTATGCTACCTGGGAGATCTGCACACGTTCTGGTCCTCGAAGATAAACTCGCGTCCTGTGGCGTGCCCTAGCCCTTCTCGTCGTCCAACTCCTTGCCTGCCTGTCTTGGTACTAGATCGCTGCTTCTTCAGCTTCAATTGCTTCTTGAAGCCGTTGAGCTGCTGGTCCGTCTGGTCCTTTTCCATCTCTTTCTGCTCGGCCCCCTGCCTCGTTGCCCAATGCCCCCCCTCCCGTCCTCCTCGTCCTCCTGCGTCGTCGCTCCTCCTCCTCCTCCCGCCGTCCTCCTCGTCCTCCTCGTCCTCCTGGTCCTCGTCCTCCTCGTCGTCGTCGCTCCTCCTCCTCGTCCTCGTCCTCCGCCGCCTCCTGCGTCGTTGCTCCTCCTCCTCCTTGTCCTCCTCGTCCTCCTCGTCCTCCTCCTTGTCCTCCTCCTCGTCCTCGTCCTCCTCCTTGTCGTCCTCCTCCTCCTCGTCCTCTTCGTCCTCCTCCTCCTCCTCCTCGTCCTCGTCCTCTTCATCCTCCTCCTCGCCTTCTTTCCTCCTCCTCCACTTTCACGTGTGCATGACGTAATCAGATTGCAGACCCCGCTGATCGGACACATTTCGCGACCCGATTTACTGGCGCTATAGGCGAGGACCTTGAGCGGGTTGGGCACTGCGGAGGCCTCGTTGTTGCCGCCGCGCGCGTGCGTCGTGGACCTGGGCCATGCAGCTACGGACCATCACGCGAAGAGCTTGCTATGCGGTGAACAATGCGTTTGTTCGTGTTTGCTATTGACCGACGCAGCCAACGGCGCACCCAAAGACTTGATGAAACAAGGCTGCTGGCAGAAGCAACAACTGTACAACAAGATGGCGTGAGGCGGTGCTGTACAAACAAAACCCAAGGGTGCGAATAAAGTATGACTCGCGGCCTACTTATGCATTCAGCAGCCGCTTGAAAAACTCGTAGGAGGCAAAAGTGATGGAGGCCGACGGCACGATTGACACGAGCCGCGGCGGGAGGCCGCGGAAGAAGCCCGGTAGGCCTTCCTCGTGGTAGATGAACATAGCGGTACCCCAGATGCCGCGCGCGCGGTTGCCGGACGGCATCGGCCGCGATACCTCCTGGCCGGCCTTGGCAGCCACCGCATTGGCCGCGGCGACGACGACGCTCGCGGGCGGGTGCCGCTTGACGGTGTGCAGCTCCCGGTCGACGAGGCGGTCCGTCTGGATGCGCGTCTTGACCGCGTCCAGCGGGATGGTCACGATCGACGCCGACACGCCGGCCCACGCGCCCGACGCCAGGTGGTTCAGCGTGCCAAGCGTCGGCGGCTCGCCGCCGGTGCGCGCCATGAGGATCTTGGTCTGGACGTGCTTGGCCAGCTCGTACGTCGTAAAGTACGTCGCCGCGAACGGCACGTCGCGCAGCAGCGTCACCGAGAACCCGCGCCACAGGCCGCCGCTCAAGCCTTCGTGCTTCCAGATCTTGCGGAACGCGTCCCAGGTGCCTGCATGGCGACAAATGCGAGGCGGTGGCGTCGTGCGTCAGGCCAGGCACGCAAACGTGAGAACGCTCGCTTGCCGGGTGCCCACCGTCGTAGATTGTGCTCTGGTCCGCCCGCAGGCGCAGCGCGCCCTGGACCTCCAGCCGCTGCTTCACGACGTCAAAGGGGATCTTGAAGGCGGTGGCCAGCACGCGCCCCCCGCTCCCTGCCACAGCCGGCGCACAAGATGGTCGGGCGGCGACGGACCGCTCAGCCCCCTGCGCCCACAGCGCTTTTTACACAGTGCCCCTCCGCACGCATAGCACCTGCAATGAGGGGGATGAGCGGCTCGAAACGGTCGCTGGTGTTTTCGCGGGCGCGCTGCAGCGACCGCTTGAACCACTCGTACATGGCAAAGCTGCGGAAACCGAACCGCGTCGTGGCCCCGCTAGCGCCGTGGCTGTTAGTGTTTGCCGTCAGCGTCGGCCATCCATCCATCTGCGGGCGGCCAGCCGTACCTGATGCCGGCAGCCGGGCCGATGTACAGCAGCCGCGGTGGCAGGCCGCGGTAAAAGCCGATGAGGCCCTCCTCCTTCCAGATGGCCTTGAAGGCGTCCCACAGGCCCGAGTAACGGCGCACGACGGCGTCCGACATGGCGCCTTGGAACTGTAGCCGCGTCTTGCACGTGTCCAGCGGGATGAGCAGCGTCGCGGCGGTCGCGCGCGCCAGCGACCCGCAGAACATTTGCCGGACCACCAGCGACGCGTTGGTCTGCCGGGTGTCCGGCGCCGATAGCACCGGGCCGTCCGCCATGGCCGGAACCTCGAGCGGGCGGCGGGTGCGGCGAGGCGCCGCAACTCGGGTCGCGCACCC